>Ga0193952_1000257_pt1 | contig 22484 bp, 17 predicted proteins | sample BB_3_MG_FD_140368 | JGI IMG/M metagenome (GOLD analysis project Ga0193952, IMG submission 140368) | Microbial mat bacterial communities from the Broadkill River, Lewes, Delaware, United States - BB_3_MG | ecosystem: Environmental > Aquatic > Freshwater > River > Microbial mats | place: USA... | reverse complement strand
CTAAACAGGTGAAGTAACATACGTTTTTTGTGTCAATAGAATTCTTTTCCCAAAATGGAATTACATTATTTAATAATGTGTTTTTATAAATTTTTGAATATTTTTCCATACTTTTATGTATAACATAATACAAATATATATTTATTTATGTATATTTGAAAGGAACTTTAACTTATTATTTACAAATTTTTATTATAATTTAGCGGCGTAATTCGTATAACCAATAATCAATGAAATATTTAACAAAATTGAAACCTTTAAAAAATTTATCACTTGTTGATAAAGTAGAGATTCGACTTATAGAGTTTTTTAAAGAGAATAATCTTAAAATTGGAGATTCAATACCAAAAGAATTAGATTTTGCAGAAGCATTAGGAGTTAGTAGAACTGTAGTGCGTGAGGCACTTTTAAGATTAAGAACTATTGGTATTATAGAATCTAAGAAACACAAAGGTATGGTTCTAACAGAACCAGATATAATTTTAAATATTGAAAAAGCATTAGACACAAAGTTGTTTGGTACAGAAATGTTAAAAGATATTTTTGAATTACGTCTAATTTTAGAAATGGGAATGGCAGACTTATTATTTGCCAGAAAAACTACAGAAGACCTTATAGAGTTAGATGAAATTGTAAAAAAAGAAGAAAAAGAACAAATTGATTCATCTATATTTAGTTTGGAATATGAAATACGTTTTCATGGTAAATTATATGAAATGTCAGGAAATAGTACCTTACAGAGATTTCAAAATTTATTGTTACCTGTTTTTCAATATTATCACAACCAAAAATTACCTACAGATGAGAAATTTGAGTACTCACAAAAATTTGTGACTCATAGAGATTTGTTAAATCATTTAGAAACGGGTACTCCAGAAGCTTTTAGAAATGCAATGCGTCAACATCTAGAACCGCATTTTGATCGTGTTCTAAAGTGGGTTAAAGCTTAACTTTTACAACTACCTTTTTAACTTTTGAAGGGTTATTAGCTATTAAACCAGGTAAATGAATATCATCGGGATAGAATATTGCAAACATTCCTTTGTTTAAGGTTATAAGGTTGTACGGTTCATTAAACAACATATAATCATCTGTATTATCATATAATTTTACGGGTTTTTGGTTGTATAAACTTGTGAATCCAATTTGCTCAGTGCCTTCTACTAAAAATTGTATATCAATATATTTTTTATGAGATTCTAGTAGGTTTTTTGCTGGTTTTTTAGTTTCATATTCGTTTACAATTGCAAAAATTTTATCTCCATTAATTTCATATTTTCCATTAGCGAGTTCTAAAAAGTTAGTTTTTTTAATGTATTCTAACGCAGTATGAATCCTGATATGTGTTTTAGCATACAAGTGCGCGTTTTCAATTTTATCTATGATCATTTTTTTATAAATTTAATTAAAAGATACAAAAGGCATTAAAATAAAAAACTAACTAAAAATTTTAATTTAAAGTTAGTTTTAAAATTTAAACAAAACTTAATTATGAACTTAATAAACTTAAAAGTCCAATTTTATCTAATTCTTTATTAATTTCTTTATAAGTTTCAGGTGTAGGTGTTGTATGAGGGAACCTACTAGGACCGCAATCTATACCAAATAATTTCATATAGCCTTTTGCTACACCATTAAACCCGCCATAACTATTTAATATTTCAACAAATCTAATTGCTTTAGTTTGAAGTGCTGCTGCTTCTTTCATATTGCCTTCTTCAAATAACACTTTAATTTTGTAATACACAGGAGCTAAATGATTGTAGGTGCTTCCAACCCAGCCTGTTGCTCCCAAAGGCAGGCTAGATATAAAGATTTCATCAAAACCAAATAAGATATTAAATTTTCCATTGTCATAATTTTTACAATGTAAATAATCTATTAAATTATTATTTGTAAATTTAATACCTTCTAATGTTGGAATTTCTTTAGATGCTATTTTTAAAAATTCTAGCATATTTAAATCAGCCCCACTTAATACTGGGATATGATAATAATAAAAAGGTAAGTTAGGTGCACTTGCAGCAACTTCTTTACAATAACTTACTAGTTTATCAATTGTGTTTAATTTAAAATAATAAGGGGCTAAAACGGCAATAGCATCAACTTTGTCAGAAGCATAAGCAGCCAGTTCTTTTGCTATTTTTAAACTAGGGCTTCCAACGTGGTCTATTAAATATAAGTTAGATGATTTGGTTTTAGACCAGGCGAGTGTTATTTCTTTACGTTCTTCTGTAGTTAATGAAACAAAGTCTCCCGTAGAGCCATTCATAAATACACCTTCAACATTGTTTTTTGTTAAAAACTCACTATATGATTTTATAATTTGAGTATTTAAAGAGCCATCTGGTTTCATTGGTGCATAAGTAGCAGCAACTAAATTGTTAATATTCATTTTATATATTTTATGTATAACATAATGCAATAATAACTAATTATATTAAATAAAAAAAATTTTAATTTTTTCATTAACTGTTATTATACTTTGCTAAGGTTTAAAATTATAGTATAATTTTAATTAAATACCTATAATTAAAGGGTTTAATATTTTGTGTAAAATTTAAGAGATTTCTAAAAACATTTGTGTATTAAAAATTTAATCTTTATAATTGCATTATGTTATACATAAAACTAACTTAATTATGAAGTACAAATTATTTAAAAGCATGTTAATGCTTGTTTTTATGATCTATGGCTTATCCGCAACGGGACAAGAGAAGGTTATAAGTGGAACAATCACAGATGGAAGAAATCAACCATTGCCTGGGGCAAGTGTCCTTATTAAAGGAACTGTAACTGGTGCTCAAAGTGATTTTGACGGTAATTATTCTATTAATGCTAAAACAGGTGATATACTTGTTTTTAGCTATGTAGGATATAAAACACAAGAGGTTAAAGTAGCTAATGAAACAGTAATTAATGTTTCTTTAACTGAAGATGCTAATGTATTAGACGAGGTTGTAATTACGGGTTATGGTTCACAAGCTAGAACTACACTAACAACTTCAGTATCGAAATTAGATACTGAAATTTTGGAAACCTCAACGCGATCAAATGCAGCAACTGCATTACAAGGTACAATTGCAGGTCTAAGAGTAACAAACACTACAGGTCAACCTGGTTCTACACCAAGTATTGTTTTACGTGGTGGTACAGATTTTAATGGTTCAGGATCTCCATTAATTTTAGTAGATGGAATTCCAAGTTCTTTTTATGCTCTAAATTCAGATGATATTGAATCTATTGAAGTATTAAAAGATGCAGCTGCAACTGCAATTTATGGAGCAAGATCTGCTAATGGAGTTATTTTAGTAACTACTAAAACTGGTAAAGTAGGTAAAAGCTCAATAAATTATAAATTTAGATATAGTACAAATAAGGAAAGGAATGATCAAAAATATCTTGGAGCTGAAGATTTTATAAATTACAATAGACAATCTATTGCTTGGTATAGAGAGGCTGTTAATAATTCTGGATCGTTTGGAGCATTTTTAGATGGAGCAAATGCTATGGGAACAGGAAGTAATACAACTAATTCACCTTTTACAACACAGTTATTAACTTCTTCGAACCAATATTTATTAAATCAACCAGGATGGAGTTCAATTCCAGATATTTTAAATCCAAGTCAAGATATTTTATTTTACGACAATAAAGGTGTTGGAGATCGTATTTATCAAGATAGCGCATCAAAAGATCATTATATTTCGTTTGATGGAGGTAATGAAAAAGGTTCTTATTATTTAGGTTTAGGAGCCTTAGATAATCAAGGTTTGGTTTTGGGTTCAGGATTTAAAAGGTATTCTGGAAAATTTAGTGGATCTTATAAAATTAGAGAGAATGTTAGGGTAAATTCTAATGTATTATATTCTCATTCTAATTTAAATAGAAGTCCTTTAGGTGGCGATGATACTGTGTTTAGAAGATTTCAAGGGCAAGCTCCAACTTCAAGAACTTATGACAGCAATCCTGATGGAACATTATCTGATGTTTATAGTGTTGGACAAAATCAAAGTTTTGGAAATCCATTATATTACCAAGATAAGTTTGTTAGAAAAAATTTAGAACAACGTTTTTCTGCTTCAGTAGGTTTTGATTGGGATGTTATTAAAGATTTAACCTTATCTCTTAAAGGAAGTCATTTTGCTATTAATAATCACAACGAAAGTTTTAATAGAGGCTACAGAGTTGGGAGTACTACCGGACCTTTAAGAACGGGTCGTGAAGCAGCTGTAAGTTTGGGAAGAACATTAAGAAATCAAGCTACCGCAACTTTAAATTATAAGAAAACTATAAAGGAGTTACATAACTTTAATGCATTAATAGGAGCAGAATATTATAAAGATAATTACTTTACAACATCAGCGGGTACAAGAAATTCACCAACAGATTTAATTGAAACCTTAAATGCTGCTCCAGAAGCTGATGGCGTTCCTTATAGTTATGAAACAGAATATGTGATAGCTTCTACTTTTGGAAGATTATTATACGATTATGACAGTAAGTATTTAGTAGGATTAACATTTAGAAATGATGGTTCTTCTAAATTAGGAAATAATAAATTTGGATTCTTCCCAGGAGCTTCTTTTGGTTGGAATGCTCATAATGAAGAATTCTTTAGCAAATCATCTCTTTCAAAATATGTTAATCGATTAAAACCAAGATTAAGTTATGGTGTTAACGGTAATCAATCTGTATTGAGTAACTATGGTGTTTTTGGATCTTATGGCGATCAAGGAATATATAATGGCCAAACGGGTTATGCAAATACTTCGTTAGCAACATTAGATTTAGTTTGGGAACGTTCTACCACATTTAATGCAGGTATCGATATTTCATTTTTTGACAGTAGACTTTCTTTTATAGCAGATGTGTATTCTAGAGATGTAAAAGATAAAATAGCAAACCTTACATTACCGTATTACACAGGGTTTAGCTCTATTAGTACAAATAATGGAACTATTAGAAATAAAGGTTTCGAATTACAAGTAAATGGAGATATTATGAGAAATGATGATTTTACTTGGAGTGCCGGAGCTACTTTTACTACTAATAAAAATTATGTTGTAACGCTTCCTGAAAATGCAAATGATTTAAACAGACAAGGAGGAACCCTTATTTGGAATGCTAAAACAGGAGAAGAAGAATGGGTTGGAGGTTTGCAAGAAGGTCAGCGAGTAGGGCTTGATCTTGTTGTAGCTTATGAACAAGCTGGTATTTATGCCACTCAGGAAGAAGCAGATGCTGATAATTCAATAACAGATGAACTAATGCCAGGAGCAAGTCGTAATCAACGTTACGCAGGTGATGTAAAATGGGTTGATCAAAATAATGATGGTATAATTAATAGTTTAGATAGAAAAGTAATTGGACGAACAACTCCAAGCTTAGTTGGTGGTTTAACTACAAGTTTTAAATATAAAAACTTTAGCCTATTTGTTAAAACGGATTTTGCAACTGGACATTTAGTATGGAACCATATTAGAAACAAAAGTTATGGTCAAACACAAGGTAATTTAAATCAACCTATTGAAGTTCTAGACTCTTGGACACCAACTAATACAGATACAGATTGGCCACGTTTTGTTTTTGTTAATGGAACTAAAAATGTGTGGAGAGGTAACGAAGGATCGGGAAGTTTACAAACAGCAGCTAATGAACGTTTTTGGGAAAAAGGAGATTATTTAGCACTTAGAGAATTAACTTTTACTTATAATATACCTACAAAGCATTTTAATGATGTAATTAAAGGAATGAGTGTTTATGTAACAGGTACTAACTTACATTATTTTAAAAGTATGAGTGGAGATACCCCAGAAATTGGAGGTGTACAGTATGGAGCGTTTCCAGTTCCAAAAACATACACAGTTGGACTAAATGTAACATTTTAAATAATTAAACAATGAAGAAATTTATATACATAATGCTAGTGTTATTTGTTAGTAGTTCTTGTGAAAACGAGCTAGAATTAACAAGTCCTAGTGAATTAACAGCAGCAGGTTTCTGGGATACAGAAACTGGAGCAAAAACAGCACATACAGCCTTATATACAAATTTAAGGTCATCAGCTGGTAACTTATGGTTATTGGGTGAAATGAGAAGTGATATTTGGGGTGGAAGAACATACGAATCTCCATCTAACGAGAATTTAATCGAATCAAATATTACTGTAACAACAGCTCCTTTTGGTGGTTGGGCAGGTTTATACACTAGAATACATAGGGTAAATGATTTTTTAGTAAACGTTCCTAATATTACATTTTCAGATGAAAATGAAAAAAACCATTTAATGGGTCAAGCTTATGGTTTAAGAGCCTTGTATTATTATACGCTTTTAAAAACTTGGGGAGATGTACCAATTATTTTAGAGCCTTATACAGATGTTGATCCAGCTACTTTAAGTAGACCTAGATCTCCAAAAACTGATGTGATGAACTTAATAAAAACAGACATAGCTGCATCTTTAACAGCGTTTGGAACACAAGATGGATTCTATCAAGATAGTAGAATATTTTGGTCTAAGGCAGCTACCTTAGCACTTAAAGGAGATGCATATATCTGGTCTGGAAATTTATTAGGTGGTGGAACTGCAGATTTTACAGAAGCAAAAACAGCTTTACAACAAATTGCAGCTTTAGGGGTTAGTTTAGAAAGTAGCATAGCTGATTTATGGACTGTTGGAAATGAAAATAATAACGAATTTATTTTCGCAATTCAATACAAAAGAGATGAGGCTTCTAATTTCTACAATAGCTTAACTGGTAGAAGTACCGAAATTAACCCAACATATAATGATAGCGGTAACTCAATGGGTGATTTTGTAATAGCCGGGGCAAATAGATATGGACAATCAGAAAAAACAATTCTATTGTTAGATGATAATGATGATGACCGTAAACAAGCTACATTTATTAGACTTTATATAGATGATAATGGCGGTGCTGGTTATCCAACCTACAACGAGCCAGCTTATTTTGGATCTGTATTTAATAAATTCCTAGGTCAAGTTGATGGAACAGAAAGAATTTTTGAAAATGACGTACCAGTTTATAGATATGCCGATGTATTATTACTTTTAGCAGAAGCTAAAAACTTATTAAATGAAGATCCATCTGGTGAAATCAACCAAATTAGAGCAAGAGCCTATGGAGATAATTATAATGCTGCAATACACGCTTATTCTAATGGATCCAAAGTTGATAATACAAATGCAATACTAGAAGAACGTTATAAAGAATTTATAGGTGAAGGTAAAAGATGGTGGGATTTAAGAAGAGCTGGAGACAGTTTTGTAATAGATAACATTAGTTTTTTATCAACTGGAGATGAGTTCAAATTACAATTACCAATTACCACAGATATGATTGGTAGAAACCCATTATTAGACCAAACTTCAGGGTACTAAAAATATTTGTTTAATAATTAAATTGAGTTAATTAAGTTTAGGGACAGTTTAAAAACTGTCTCTAAACTTTTTTATATTATAATGTTTTTTTATGATTTACAATTACTGGAGGAGATGTATCTAGAACAAATATCAAACTGTAATTAGAAAATTAAAAACTTGGGGTTGTGTTTATGTGTTTGTTTTGTAGGTGTTTATGGTGTTTTAGAGCCTTGTTATTGAAAAATAAATGTATTTTTTACGTATAAAATCAAAAATATTTCAGAAATTTATGGAAATTTTGAAAACGTTTAAAATATATAATAATGAGGTTAAAATATACTTTTATAAAATCTTGTATTAATAGAATTAAAAAGATTGGAGTTGCTTATGTTGGGTTGTTAATTTTAGCAGCTTGCTCAACTAATAAAGAAACTATTGCATTGCAAAATACTTTAAAAGTTGAACCAACAGATAGTAAAGAGCTTATTATTCAAAAAGCAGCGCATGTTATTCCTACAGAAAATCAATTAGAAGCTTTAAAAAATGAATTTATTGCATTTATTCATTTTGGACCTAATACCTTTACTAGAATGGAGTGGGGTAATGGTATGGAAGATCCTTCAATTTTTGAACTGGAAACTTTAGACACCGATCAGTGGTGTAAATCATTAAAAAATGCAGGTGTTACTATGGTAATTTTAACCGTAAAACATCACGATGGTTTTGTTTTATGGCAATCTCGTTATACAAAACAAGGGGTTATGTCTTCGCCTTTTAAAGATGGTAAAGGAGATATTTTAGAAGAATTAACAACGTCTTTAAAAAAATACAATCTAAAACTAGGAATTTACCTTTCTCCTGCAGATTTATTTCAAATTGAAAGTGAAAACGGTTTGTATGGTAACGGAAGTGAAATAACAGAACGCACAATTCCAGCACCTGTTGAAGGACGTCCGTTTAGCAATAAAAAAACGTTCAAATTTAAAGTTGATGATTATAACGAGTATTTTTTAAATCAATTATTCGAATTACTTACCGAATATGGCGAAGTGCACGAAGTTTGGTTTGATGGTGCAAATCCAAAACAAAAAGGAAATCAACAATACAATTATTTGGCTTGGAGAGAACTTATTAGAACATTAGCACCTAAAGCTGTTATTTTTGGAAAAGAAGATATCCGTTGGTGTGGAAACGAATCTGGTAAAACACGTGTGTCTGAATGGAATATTATTCCGTTTCAAAAAGATCCTATGCAGTTAAATAGTTTTTCAGACATTACTAATAGTGATATTGGAAGTCGAGAAAAATTATACGAAGCAAATTATTTACATTACCAAGCTACAGAAATAAATACATCTATTAGAGAAGGTTGGTTTTATAGAGATGAAACTCATCAAAAAGTTAGAAGTGCCGACGATGTTTTTGATATTTACGAGCGAAGTGTTGGAGGAAATTCTATATTTCTTTTAAATATTCCTCCTAATAGAGCAGGTAAATTTTCTACGGAAGATGTTAACGTTTTAGAGGAGGTAGGAACACGTATTAAAGAAACCTACAAAACTAATTTATTTGAAAATGCAGCTGGTCCAAAAAATTTATTGGATGGAGATTATAATTCTGTACACAATTTAAAAAATAGTAACCAAATTATTATAACTACAAAACAACCAATAACCATAAATAGATTGGTGCTTCAAGAAGCTATTGCAACACATAGCGAACGTGTAGAAAAACACGCTTTTGATGCTTGGGTTAATAATGAATGGACTCAAATATCTGAAGCTACAAATATTGGTTATAAAAGAATATTACGTTTTCCTAAAACAACTTCAAACAAGTTTAGAGTTCGTATTTTAGAAACACGTTTTACTCCGGCTTTGGTATCAATTTCTGCACATTATTATAAAACACAACCACCACAACTTTCAATTTCTAGAACTTTGGATGGAATTTTAGAAATACAACCAAAAAAACAAGATTTTAATTGGAAACCTCACGGAATTGATGTTGCAAAAAACTTGAATACAAATTTTGAAATACGTTACACAACAGACGGAACTACTCCAACAAAAGAATCGTTAGTATATAAAGAAGGTGTTGTAATAAATTCTGGTGAAGTAAAGGCTATTGCGATAGATAATAATCAATTAGGAAGTGTAGCTTCTAAAGTTTTTGGAATTTTAAAGAAAAACATTAAAGTTATAGAAGTTAGCAGTTCAGTTGAAAAACAGCAGCCAACAATGGCAATTGATGAAAATACGAGTACTTTTTGGCAGTCTAAACCAACAGGAAATAAGCATTTTATTTCATTCAATTTAGGAACTAAAGTTGCATTAAAAGGATTTTCATACACACCACAAACAGTTAATTCTGAAGGAATGATAGAAAGTGGAACTATTAAAATTAGTACAAATGGTAAAACTTGGAAAACCTTAGAAAATTTTGAGTTTGGAAATTTAATTAATGATCCAACAACTAGAGAACATTATTTTAAAGCACCTATAACTACTCAATATGTAAAAATTGAAACCAGAAGTATTGCTGCAAATAAAAAAACAGCTGCAATTGCTGAAATAGATTTTATAAAAGAATAATAGACCAAATAAACCTTAAATTGATTATTTAATAATTAAAAAATGAAAAAAACATCTTTAAAACTTAGCTTTTTGTGCTTGTGTTACTTTTTAGGAGTTACTATAGTACAATCACAAACATTAGATCCTGTTATTGAAAACCCTGATGTTGTTGAAATTAATAAATTACCTGCACGTGCAACTTTTTTTCCATATAATAGTGTACAATTAGCTTCAGAAAATAATATTTCTAAAGCATCTAATTACTTATTATTAAATGGTATTTGGAAATTTAATTGGGTAAGAGATTCAGAAGAGCGACCTCAAGATTTCTATAAAAATAATTATGATATTTCTTCTTGGGAAACTATAAAAGTACCTTCTAACTGGGAAGTTGAAGGCTTTGGAATTCCAATTTATGTAAATGCAAGTTATCCTTTTCAAAAAGGAAGTTTAGCACCGCCAGATATTCCAGATGGTTATAATCCAGTAGGTTCTTACAAACGTAGTTTTACAGTTCCGGCAGATTGGAACGGACAAGAAGTTTTCATTCATTTAGGTGCTGTAAAATCGGCATTTTATATTTGGGTAAATGGCGAAAAAGTAGGATACAGTCAAGGTTCTAAATTACCAGCTGAATTTAATTTAACAAATTTTGTAAAGCCAGGAGAGAATACTATTGCACTAGAAGTATACAGATGGAGCGATGGAAGTTACTTAGAATGTCAAGATTTTTGGAGAATTTCTGGTATTGAAAGAGATGTTTATTTATATGCAAGACCAAAAGTTTATATAAACGATTATTTTGCAAAAGCTGGACTTAAAGATAATTATAAAACAGGTGATTTTAATCTAGATGTTGAGTTGTCTAACGTTTTAAGTAAAGCTCAAAAAGGAAGTGTTTCTGTTGAAATTAAAGATGGCGCTACCACTATTTTTACAGCAAATAAAGCATTTCAAATTCAATCAAACTTATCAAATACTTTAAATTTTATAACAACTGTACCTGATGTTGCAAAATGGACTGCTGAAACTCCAAATTTATACCAATTAACAATTCAGTTAAAAGATAAGAAAGGAAGGGTAAAAGAAGTAATTTCGAGAAAAATTGGCTTCAGAACTTCTGAAGTTAAAGATGGTAAATTTTTGTTAAACGGTGAAGCTATATTGTTTAAAGGAGTTAATAGACACGAGCACAGCCCAATTAATGGACACATAGTTTCTAAAGAAGAAATGCTAAAAGATATTGAAATTTTTAAGCAAAATAATATCAATGCAGTTAGAACTTCTCATTATCCAAATGATCCTTATTGGTACGAATTATGCGATCAATACGGTATTTATGTAATAGATGAAGCAAATATTGAATCGCATGGAATGGGATACGACTTAACTAGAACGTTAGCAAACAATCCTAATTGGTTAAAAGCACATTTAGAGCGCACAGGACGTATGGTTGAAAGAGATAAAAACCATCCTTCAATTGTAATTTGGTCTTTAGGAAATGAAGCTGGAAACGGTTACAATTTCTATGAAGCTTATTTATTAGCTAAAAAATTAGATGAAACCAGACCTACGCAGTACGAACGTGCTGGTTTAGAATGGAATTCAGATTTATATGTGCCAATGTATTCTAGTCCAGATAATATCGAAAAATATGCAAACAATGCAAATTGGAACAAATCATTAATATTATGTGAGTATGCACATGCTATGGGAAATAGTATGGGTGGTTTTAAAGAATATTGGGATTTGTTTGAAAAGCACGATAAATTACAAGGTGGTTTTATTTGGGACTTTATAGATCAAGGGATAAAAACTATTAAAAACGGAAAAGAAATTTTTGCTTATGGAGGTGATTTCGGTCCAGAAGGCACGCCAAGTGATAACAACTTTTTAAATAATGGTTTGGTACAACCAGACAGAAAATTGAATCCGCATATCTACGAAGTAAAACATATTCAGCAGAATATTAAATTCTATGAAAATAATTTAGCAACAAAGAAGATTGCTATTAAAAACTGGTACTTCTTTAGAAATTTAGACAATTATAATTTTTCTTGGGAACTTTTAAAAGATGGAAGCATTGTTGAAAAAGGAACTTTAGATGTGCCAACTATTGCAGCACAAGAAACAAAAGTTGTTACAGTACCTTTTACAACAAATATGCAACCAACTTCTGAATATTTTTTAAATGTAAAGGCGGTTTTAAAAACAGCAGAACCATTTTTAGCAGCAGGTTACAAAATTGCTTATGAGCAATTTAAATTATCTGGTGATTTTTATTATGAAATTCCAACAGCAACTGCTACTGTAACTGTAAAAAAACTAGATAAGTCAATTCAAGTTACTGGAACTAATTTTGAAGTTAACTTTAATAAAACCACAGGTTATATAACTAACTTTAATTTTAATGGTATCGAAATATTAGAAAAAGGACCTCAAATAAACTTTTGGAGAGCACCTGTTGATAATGATTACGGGGCAGGACTTCAAAATAGATTTAAAGCGTGGAAAGAAATTGGCGCCCAAGAAGTAACTAATTTAGTTGTAAATAATATTTCAAAAACAGAAGTAGCATTAACTTTTACCAGAAGTATTTTAAATGGAGATGCAACAGTTGATCAAACGTATTTAATTGACGGGAATGGAACTATAAAAGTTACCAATAGTTTAAATGCGTTAAAAGGCGAGTACAGCAACTTATTTAAATTTGGTAATGAATTAGAGTTATTGGGTAAATTTAAAAATGTTTCTTGGTATGGAAAAGGTCCTTTTGAAGCTTATGCAGACAGACAACACGCAGCTAAATTTGGAACTTATACAAGCACCGTATCAGAACAATATTTTCCATATATAAGACCGCAGGAGAATGGAAATAAATTAGATGTTCGTTGGGCTACATTAACTGATGATAATGGAAATGGTATAAAAATTATTGGAGAAAAACCAGTGCATTTTTCAGCTTTAAACTTTACCAAAGACGATTTACATTCTGGAGATAAAAGATTACAACATCATGCAGGTGAATTAACACCAAGAGAAAATGTATTTGTTAATATAGATGGTTTTCAGCAAGGTTTAGGAAGTATTAATAGTTGGGGAACACTTCCATTAGAACAGTACAGATTGCCTTACCAATCGTATAAGTATTCTTATTGGATAATGCCAATAAAAAAGTAAGTTAGATTACTAATATTAATTAAAATCCATCTCAAATTTTGAGGTGGATTTTTTTGCTTTTGTTTTAAACAGTTTTTAAAGGTTTCATTCTTTAATTAATTTAATTTCTTCTTCTTGTAACACTTGATGACCTTTTGTTAGTATTGCTTCTAACATTTTTATTGTGGTAATCTCTAATGTTATCACTTCTATAGTTTTTAACACGTATATATTTGCTGCGATTTAAATTTATATGTTTGTACCGAGGCGGCAATGCATTAACACGTACCCAAACATTATTTTCTAGGTATAAATAATTGTTCATTGTTAAATCAAAGTATATGGAATACTCTGGAAAATAAACGTAACGTACCATTTCTAAACGACTTGGGTAAAACCAAGTTGGTGGTTGGGTATTAAGTCTAGATGTAAAAACAACAGGTCCACAACTTGTTACCGTTAAAGTAATAGCTAAAAGTAACGTAAAAAATATATTATTTTTCATGATATTTTATTTTATTGTACAAAGTAAATTAATGATATGAATACTGTAAATGACCTGCATCATTTTACATAAAACTATTTAAATTAACCTGTAGTTTTTTCTTAGGTAATTAGATACAGTTGGGTTTTATTTTTTTTCAAAACGTCCTGTTTTTTCTTTAAGTTTAATCCTATACACAACACCTTTCATTGCTTCAATATATTTTTGATGAGAATCCTTCATAGGATTATTTATTGTTGTTTCACCAGTCATTAATGGCATTACAATATCCATTAATTTTTGCATTCCTTCTTCACGTTCTTTAGGTATTTTTAACTCTTCAAATGTGCCCCAAGCAATAACACTTCGCCAATTACTCATGTTTTCTATTGCATCAACTTCAAAACATACTTCTGGATTTTTTCGCATCATTTCAATTTTCAAACCTTCCTTTGTATGTCCGTAAATATATGTCCCATCATACGCATAAGTTATAGGTACTACATACGTTTTGTTATAGGCGTGGCAACCCAATCTTCCAATTATTAGACTGTAGAGTAGGTGTTCAATCTGTTTGTTATTTAAGGAACCTAACATGTTATTTTAGAACTAATTAATTAGAGCTTTTACAAAGTAAGTTCATAAATGGAATTATTGAAATGATCTTCATCAGTTTACAATTTTCAGATTCATAATATCTTTAGGTAATAATTAAGTTTTAGAATGAAAAATCATCGCGAATCGGAATTTCTAGGAGGTAAACGAAGTCGTTTTAAGGAGTTTAAAAGTTTACTAGCTATAGTTTTTGAGTTTGTTCATGGGTTTCGGAAATTACATTTTGTAGGTCCGTGTATTACTTTTTTTGGTTCTGCTAGATTTGGTGAAGATAATTTGTATTACAAGCAAGCGAGAGTATTTTCACAACGAATATCTAAAAAAGGTTTTACAATTATTACTGGTGGTGGTCCTGGTATTATGGAAGCAGCAAATAGAGGCGCTAAAGATGTTGCTGGTAAATCTATTGGTTGTAATATAGAATTACCAAAGGAACAGCAACCTAATCCTTATTTAGACTTCAATATAACCTTAAACCATTTTTATGTTAGAAAAGTATTGTTATTAAAATATTCGTATGCTTTTGTAGTATTTCCTGGGGGTTTTGGAACTATGGATGAACTTTTTGAAACACTAACGCTATTACAAACCAGTAAAATTTCCAATTTTCCTGTTGTTTTATTTGGAAAAGACTATTGGTATAATTTTTTTGAGCAAATAAATAAAATGCAAAACCTTGGAACAATTTCAGAAAGAGATGTAAAGCTTTTTTTGGTTACAGACTCTGTTAGTGAAGGAGTAAATTACATTTATAAAGAATTAGAATTTAAATATGGCTCCCCTTTAAAAATTAAAACTTCTAAAACTAAATGGTGGCTAGGAGAAAGGTTGTAACAACTTATTACTAACTTTAAATTATAGGATAAACTACTAATTAAAAGTAATTTTTGAATATCTAAAATGACGTAGATCATCTTTTATTAAAAATAGAAGCTTATTCGTGTTGTTTAAATCGGTGAATTTTTTTTTAAGAATGACCTTGATCATTTTAGAAAAGACATACTCTTTTTAAATTTACGAATAGAAAATAACTTAAAAAAATATAATCATGGAACAAAATAATGGAAATATGTTTTTCTCATTTTTAATTGGTTCGGCAATTGGTGCTGGGTTCGGTATTCTTTTTGCGCCAAACAAAGGAAGTGAAACAAGAGAGAAAATTAAACAAACAGTTGCAGATACATCACATGATATCTCAGATCGTGTAAAACATGCGAAAGACGAAATTAACAAAACGGCTCACGAAAAAAAGGAAGCGTTTGATAAAAAATTAGATGATGCAATTTCTAGTTTAAGTTATAAAGCAGAAGATATAATTAATGCTTTAGAAAGAAAATTAGAAGATATTAAAAAGAAAAATGCACAATTACATAAAAATTGATGGATGGCTTTTGATAAATTTAAGAACACACTTTTAGAAACCGATACAGACATTCGCTCTTATTTAAAACATAGTGAAGCGTATTTACAGCTAAAAGTATTTAAGGTATTAATGAGGTTGGTAACCGCATTTGTTCAGGTATTATTAGTTGGGTCTATGCTGTTATTAGCCTTGTTTGTATTGTCTGTTGGCGCATCTTATGCCATTGGACAATTGTTGCATAATATTTGGTATGGTTTTGCACTTGTAGGTGTATTTTTTATATTTTTAGCATTGCTGTTTTACCTACTTCGCAAACGTATAAATAAACCAATAATTAAGTTTTTTTCTACACACTATTTTGATAAATTATGATACAAAAAACTTACAATTCTTTTGAAGAAATAGACACACAGCTTAAAATATTAAAGTTAAAAAGAGCTATAGATATAGAGCATTTATCTTATAATTATAGTAAAGTAAGGTGTTATCTTTATCCTAAAAATATTTTAAAGGAAATTGCTACTATGTTAAAAGAAAGGTTCATAGCTTTAATTTATGAAAGGTATGGCTGGGTTTTCTAAGATGTCATAAAATCTTCACAATTTGCCTAAATTTTCTCTATAGTTTTTATGTAAATTACCAGAGTGTATCTTCTTTTATTTTTTGATTGTTGTAGGTATATTTTATTATAGCAGTTTTTTAGCTTGTTATTAATTTGAATACGATAATAAATTAATCAAAATAATTTAATAAACTTAAAGCTATAAATTTTAAAAGTATTAATTTTAACTACTTAATTGGTCAGTTTGGAATTTATAGATTATAACGCGTTAAGGTAGTTGCAACTACTTGTATTACAAGGCGTTACATTGTTTGTGGTTTTGAGGTTGAAAACCGAAAAGAATTTGGTTAAGAGCGTCTTTTCATATTCAGAAAATTTAATAGCATTAGAAAAACCTTGTATTAAAGGGGTTGCTTATGTTGAACGTGCAAAAGAAAATTTTACCTTAAATCTGCTGTGAAAAATCTCACGGTGTGTTAGTAAGTTTAGTTCAAATAACTATAAAAAAATGATTAATTAAAAACAATACGGATTGTAAAGAATTTAAATCTTTAAAAAAAGTTACCGCATGAAAATCAAAAATGTAAACGCATCACATACACCATTATATAGAGAAGCAGGCTTTAATTTGAAAAATTCAACATTAACAAAAGAAGCATTTTCAAATGAATTAGAGCATCTACATGAACCAGAAAATTATATTTATTCTCGATACCGAAACCCTACAGTTGTACAGGTAGAAAAGCAATTAATGAAGCTAGAAGAGTCTAATTGGGCTTTGTTAGTTGAAACTGGTATGGCAGCTATTGATGTTGCAGTTTCCGTTTTTCAGAAAGGTGCAAAAACGAGACCTTGGTTATTTTTTCATGAAATTTATGGAGGAACCAATTCCTTTATAGATTCCGTTTTAATAAAAAGAAGAGATTTAGAAATTCATAGATTTTATGCCGATGATGGAAGCTATGATTATATCAAATTAGAAAAAATACTTAAAGAAATAAAACCTGAATTTTTATATTTTGAAGCGGTATCAAACCCAATGCTAATAGTAGCCGATGTTAATAAAATTATAGCTCTTGCTAAAAAATATAAAACAAAAATTATTGTTGATAACACTTTTGGAACTCCATTTTTATGGAAACCGCTTGCCGATGGAGCTGATTTAGTAATTCATTCTGCAACAAAATACCTAAGTGGGCACGGTAATATAACTGCTGGAGTAATTTGTGGCAATGATATAGAATTAATGAAAGAAGCTATTGAGTATAGAAAGTGGGCAGGACATTTTTTAAGTCCAGATGATGCGTATCGTTTAGGAACACAACTAAAAAGTTTTAACCTGCGCTTTAAGCAACACTGTAAAAACGCATTAATTATAGCAAATTATTTAGAAAATCATCCAAAAATTGAAAGTGTATTATATCCAGGATTAGTGTCACATCCAACACATAAAGAAGCTGATAATTTATTTAAAAATAAAGGTTTTGGAGGTGTTATTACATTTGATATTAAAGGAGTTTCTAATGAAGATAAAAGAGAAAAATGCAATACATTTATTGAGGCTCTAAGCAATCATATTCCTTTGGTTCCAACATTAGGTGAGGCAGACACTATTTTATTGCCTGTAGAACCAGTTTGGGGCGAAAAATATCCATTGCCTGGTGTTATTAGGCTCTCAATTGGTATTGAAGAAACTAAATTACTTCAACAGTTGTTAGAAAAAGGCTTGAATGAGATTTAATATACGAGTTTTATAAATTAATTAAAGGTTCTAAAACCTCCCAAACATTTTTTGCCAATATTTTATGACCATCAACTGTTGGGTGAATTCCATCTGCTTGGTTTAATTCAGGAACACCACCAACATCTTTTAATAAAAATGGAATTAAATCGAGTTTGTTTTTTGTTGCCAATTCAGGAAAAATAGTTTTAAATTCAGAAATATAATTTTGTCCCATATTTGGAGGTAATTGCATACCAGCTATTATAATTTTGGTTGTAGTATTTTTTTTAAGAACGGCATCAATTATTGCCTGTAAATTTTCTTTAGTTTCAGATAACGGAACACCTCGTAAACCATCATTTGCTCCTAATTCTAATATAAAAATATCTATTTTTTGATTCAAAACCCAGTTAATTCTACTTTTTCCGCCAGCAGTTGTTTCGCCGCTTACTCCAGAATTAATAACAGTATAATCTAGCGAGAGTGCATCTATTTTTGTTTGAATTAGCGCAGGGAAAGCATCATTTGTATCTTCTAATCCATAACCTGCTGTTAAACTATCGCCAAAAATTAAAATGGTTTTTGAAGTGGCACTATCTTCGCTAACTTCTTTAGTTTCAATTGGTGCTACTTCGTTTATTTTTTCTTTTTTAGAAGCATCTGATCCACAGGAAAGTAGTAAGGTAAAAACTAAAAAATAACAAAACTTTAAGAAAAAGTGGATGCTACTAATACTTAAATTAAAAATCAAATGTTTATTTTTCCGTTTTTGCATTTTTTGATAGCATATTAATTAGATAAATACTATGACAAAGATATTAAAGATTCACGAATTAGAGAAAACATACATTAGTGGTTCAAAAAAACTCACAGTTTTAAGTGATATTTCTTTTGAAGTTGAACAGGGAAGTATATTTTCTATTGTTGGTCCTTCAGGAAGTGGCAAAACTACTTTACTAGGATTATGTGCAGGTTTAGATCACCCAAGTGCAGGAAATATTGAATTGTGCGGAAGCAATTTAAAAGAACTAGACGAAGATGAACTTGCACAATTACGCAATAAAGAAGTTGGTTTTATTTTTCAGAATTTTCAATTGTTACCAACTCTTACTGCATTAGAAAATGTAATTGTGCCACTAGAGCTACAAGGTTATAAAAATGCAGCTAAGGTTGGTATGGAATTATTAGAAAAAGTTGGATTGGCAGATCGTTTTCATCATTATCCGTCGCAATTATCTGGAGGAGAACAACAACGTGTTGCATTAGCAAGAGCATTTTCTAACAAACCATCAATTTTATTTGCTGATGAACCCACTGGAAATTTAGATGAAGAAACGGGTGAAAAGGTAATACAATTGCTTTTTGAATTAAATAAAGAAGCTGGAACGACTTTGGTAATAATAACCCACGATTTAGAATTAGCCAATAGAACACAACAAATTTTACGATTAAAAGGTGGTAAAATAATGTCGAACGAAAAAACAACTGTAGTTTAATGCGAAATTTTCCTTCAAAAGCTTCTGTACAATGGCTATTTAAAATGGCGTGGCGCGATGGAAAAGCAAGTATTTCTAGATTAATGCTTTTTATGGCATCAATTATCTTGGGGATTGCTGCAGTAGTTTCAATTCAGCTATTTAGTGAAAATTTAAAACAGAATATTAAAAGTCAGTCGAAAGCTTTAATGGGTGCCGATTTTATTATCGATAGCAGACAGCTTCCATCTAAAAAAGTACAAGGAATTATTGATTCGCTTAATGTAGCAGCTTCAGAAGTTAATTTCGTTTCTATGGCGGCATTTCCAAAAAATGAAGGAACAAAATTAGTAAAAGTGCGTGCCATTGAAGGTGATTTTCCATTCTACGGAGAATTAGATACCGAGCCTGTGAATGCTGCAAAACAATATCAAGAATTGGGTGGAGCATTAGTGGATGCTACATTAATGTTACAATATAATTTAAATCCTGGCGATTCTATTAAATTAGGAAAACTTACATTTCCAATAATTGGAGCATTAAAATCTGTTCCTGGAAGTACAGCTATTTCAACTTCAGTTGCACCACCTGTGTTAATTCCATTTCGTTTTATTGAAGCAACAGAATTATTACAATTAGGAAGTAGAAAAGAATACCAATACTTTTTTGTAGCACCGCCCACACTAGATTTGGAGTTATTAGATAAAAAAATAGATCCTATTTTAGATGATGAAAATGCCGATTTAGATACACATACAAGCACCAGTGAGCGCTTAGGTAGAAGGTATGAAAATGTAAGTAGATTTTTAAATTTAGCAGCATTTATTGCACTTCTCTTGGGATGTGTTGGAATTGCAAGTTCTGTTCATATTTATATAAAAGAAAAATTAAAAAATGTGGCAGTTCTAAAATGTATTGGAGCTTCAAGAAAGCAAACTTTTTTAATTTACCTAATTCAAATTGTTGGAATTGGATTGATTGGTGGTGTTATAGGAGCTGCTATTGGTACAGGTTTGCAATATGCTTTTCCATATATTCTAAAAGGATTTTTACCTTTTGATATAGAAATATCTATTACAGCACAACCATTAATAATGGGAGTAACATTGGGAGTTTTAATGTCTGTATTATTTGCATTATTACCATTATTAGGCACTTGGTATGTTTCTCCTTTGGAAGTTTTGCGTGGAACAGATGAAAATTTAGTAAAACCAAGAAAAGCACGATTGTTAACGTTGGCTGCAATTTTACTATTTGTATTTTTGTTTTCGTTTTGGCTGTTAAAAAATGCATTGTTCGGACTATTATTTACAGTTGGTATTTTAGTTGCTTTCTCTATTATGGCAGGAATTTCAAGCCTTTTTATGAAATTAATTAAAAAGTATTTTCCAACTAATTGGGGTTTTACAGAACGTCAAAGTTTGCTTAATTTATTTCGTCCTAATAACCAGACCATGGTACTTATTTTAGCTATTGGTTTAGGTACTTTTTTAATAAGCACTTTATATTTTACAAAAGATATTCTTTTGGCAAAAACAGCAATAGAAAATAATTCTGAAAATGCCAATATTATTTTAATGGATGTACAAACCAATCAAAAAGAAGCAGTTGTAAATACGGTGCTACCAAAGGGATTGGAGGTAATAGATAATATTCCTATAGTTACCATGCGCATGCATAAAATTAAAGAGCGATTGGTAAACGATATTCGTAAAGATACTACTTCAACTACGAATAGGTGGATTTTAAACCACGAGTTTAGAGTTACATATCGCGATTCATTATTAGCTTCAGAAGAACTAACAGAAGGAACTTGGACCGGCAACACACCTCAAGGCGCACCTATACTTATTTCTATTTCAGATAACATTGCCAGAGATGCAGATTTAGCAACAGGAGATAAGGTAGTATTTAATATACAAGGTGTTTTAATGGAAACTATTATCGGTAGTGTTCGAAAAGTAGATTGGGGACGTATGCAGCTTAATTTTTCGGTGGTTTTTCCTACAGGTGTTTTAGAAAATGCGCCACAATTTAATGTATTAACAACCAATGTGCCAAATGAAGCGGTTTCTGCCGATTTACAACGTGATTTAGTGCAAAAATTCCCAAATATTTCAGTATTAGATTTACGACAGGTTTACACAATTATTGAAGATATTTTAAATAAAATCTCTTGGATTATTAATTTTATGGCTTTTTTTAGCATACTAACGGGAATTATTGTCTTAATAGGTTCAGTTAGAAACAGTAAATACCAGCGAATTAAAGAAAGTGTATTGTTAAGAACGTTGGGCGCAAAAAGCAAACAAATACTGCGTATTACAGCACTAGAATATGTTTATTTAGGAATGTTAGGAAGCTTGGTTGGTATTTTATTATCGCTTTTAAGTAGCCAATTATTAGCAACTTTATTATTTAAAGAACCTTTTATTCCATCGCTAATTCCTTTTGTAGTTTTTCTACCAGGAATCACAGTATTGGTTTTATTAGCTGGGTTAATAAATATTAGAAGTGTTTTAAAGAGCCCACCTTTAGAAGTCTTAAGGAGAGAGGTTTAGGTATTTTTTTATCCATTATTTTTTATAAATTAAAAATAAATAATGTTGACTTTGATAGTTATGTTATTACTTTGTTTATATTTTAATTTATGTAGGGTATTTTTGAATATATTTTACTTTTTTATAAAATAAATTACTTATTTAGCCTCAAAAAAATCAAAATCTAAAGATTCTCATAAAAATTTTATACTTTTAGCATCTAATTTTTAAATCATAAATTTAAAAATCTCTAAAAATTAATAAGCTAAAAAAATGAAAAAAATCTTTACCCTTTTTTGTGTTTTAATTATTGCTGGAATATCAAATGCCCAGATTAATGAATCTTTAACCTATCAAGTTGTTGTTAGAAATGAATCAAATTTATTAGTAACAAATCAAACAATCCATAGGGCCTTTTGCGATCCCACTCTATTCCGCTCTAAACCTCTATCTCTGCGTGATTTTTCAATTTCTATTTCCCAGCGACCTAACCGGATTAGTAATGACTCTTTTAAGATAAGGAGGTTTTCAATGGCAGCTTTCCAAAATCAAAGGAGGGCGAATCGAGCCAGAATACTGGGTGACATTATGTATTCAAGG
>Ga0193952_1000253_pt1 | contig 22811 bp, 27 predicted proteins | sample BB_3_MG_FD_140368 | JGI IMG/M metagenome (GOLD analysis project Ga0193952, IMG submission 140368) | Microbial mat bacterial communities from the Broadkill River, Lewes, Delaware, United States - BB_3_MG | ecosystem: Environmental > Aquatic > Freshwater > River > Microbial mats | place: USA... | reverse complement strand
TCTTTAAATTTATTAAATTTTTCTTCACCAAATAGCTTTATTGTTCTATCATATTGCATATAATCTACTCTTTTAAAATTTTTAGGTATTATAACATAAATTATATTTGGGAGATGTTGATGGAAAAAGAACCAATGACAAATGCTGGTTACGAAAAAATAACAGGAGATTTAGATTTTCTAAAGTCTCAAGAAAGGCCTGAAACTGTTATTGCTTTAGATGAGGCAAGACAATTAGGTGACTTAAAAGAAAATGCTGAATACCATGCTGCAAAAGAGAAATTAGCTTTAATAGATGTTCAAATTGCGGAACTTGGTGCTATTATTTCTAAAGCTGTTATTATCGATCCTACAACTCTACCTCATGAAAAAGTAAGCTTTGGTTCAACTGTTGAATTAGTTGACGTAAATACAGATGAAGAGTTTTCATACTCAATTGTTGGAGGAGTAGAATCAAACGCAGATAAAGGTTTGATTTCTTTTAACTCACCATTAGCAAAACAGCTTTTAGGAAAAGAAGAGGGTGATGAAATCACTGCTACTTTACCAGCTGGCGTAAAAACTTATGAAGTATTAAGTGTAGGATATAAGGAGTTAAAATTATAATGAATGTAGCAATTATTGGTGCAAGTGGATATACAGGATTAGAGTTAATAAAAATTTTATTAACTCATCCAAAATTTAATATCACTTACATCGCAAATTCAAAAGGTGAAGAGAATGTTCAGGATCTTCACCCTTGTTTAAAAGATGTTGTTAATATTGAAGTTTCAAAAGCTGATGCAAAAAAAGTAGCTAAAACTGCTGATTTAGCATTTTTAGCATTACCACATAAAACATCTATGTACTTTGCAAAAGAGTTATTAGAACTTGATGTAAAAGTAGTTGATTTATCAGCTGATTATAGACTTGAACTTGAAACTTATGAAAAACATTATTGTCCTCATGAAGACAAAGGTCATATAAAAGATTCAGTGTATGGATTACCTGAATATTATGCAGATGATTTAAAAAATGCAAAACTTGTAGCTAACCCTGGATGTTATCCAACTGCTTCACTTTTAGCATTATTACCTTTTGTTGATTTTATTCAAGAAGGTACACCTGTATTTATTGATGCTAAATCTGGTGTTTCAGGAGCTGGTAAAAAATTAAGTGAAATCGCACATTTTGTAAATCTTAATGAAAATACTTTAGCTTATAATCCTTTCAAGCATAGACATATGCCTGAAATTGAAGAAAAAGTTAAACTAATTAAAGATAAAGATTTTCAAATAAACTTTGTACCTCATTTATTACCAGTGACTAGAGGTATGTTAGTTTCTGTTTATGCAACACTAAAAGATGAAATTGATGTTGAACAGATTTTAGAAGATACATATGCAAATTCTGAATTTGTAAGAATTAGAAAATCTCCAGTTGATTTAAAATCAACAGCAGGAACAAACTTCTGTGATATTTTTGTAGCAAGAAATGGTAAAGCTTTATTTATTAATTCTTCTATTGATAACTTACTTAGAGGAGCTTCTTCTCAAGCTGTTGTAAATGCAAACCTAATGTGCGGGTTTGAAGAAAATGAAGGTATACCTAAAATAGCTTATGTTCCTTAAAATTCAAGACGATGCTATTTTTGTAGCTGATTCTCACTATAGCGAAAAACACGGGCAGTTTTTAACTTTTTTATTGAAGTTGAAAAATAAAGAAGTTAAAACTTCCCAACTTTTTCTTATGGGAGATATGTTTGATTTTATCTCTGGCGAGAGTAAATACTTTATATTAAAAAATAAACAATTAATTGATATTATTAATGAACTCTCAGAAGAGATGGAAGTTATCTATCTTGAGGGAAATCATGATTATAATATGCAAATCTTATTTCCTAATGTAAAAGTTTATAAAAGAGAATCTCAACCGCTATTTGCTGAGTATAAAGATAAAAGTGTAGCTTTAAGTCATGGGGATAATTTTATAAATTGGCAATATGATTTATATTGCTCTATTATTAGAAATACTTACCTTTTAAAATTCCTAAATTTCATTGATGTAAACTACTTTATTTCAAAGAAAATTGAAGAATCTTTATTGAAAAAAAACATTTGTCATAAAATGAAAAACTATGAAGAAATTGTAAATAAAAGAATAAATAATTATAAAACTGATATAATTATTGAAGGTCATTATCATCAAGGTGAAACTTATATTATTGAAAATAAAAAATATGTAAATATTCCATCACTTTGTTGTTCATTTAAATATGTAAGGCTTAATAATTATAAATTTCAAGGAGAAACTATATGAATATGGTTTTGCTAAGTATTATAATTTTATTATTGTTAGTTTGTATAATATTGATTGTTCTTTTAATAAATGTAAATAAAAAAAACAAAAATAAAATAAATTCCTCAAAAAGTAATGATTCTTTTGGCGTAGATGGTTTTTCAAATAAAAAACTCGATATCTCGGATATAAAAATTCCAAATAAAATTGAATCTATGGATCACCACTCACTATTTCAAGCTTGTAAAAAAGTTTATGAATCTTTCAAGGCTTTAGACTACGCTCGTAAATCAAGAAGAGAGTTAGAAAAAGTAGAATGGCATTCATGGCAGGTTTCATTATTGATTGCTTTACTAAAAGCTGATAAGCAGTTTTTTATTCCTAAACCAAAACAAATATTTCATGAGTCAATTTATGAAACTAGTGAAGATGAAGCAAAAAGTTATATGTACAAAATAGTACAAAAATACGATAACAATGTAAATATAGATAAAACTAGAGATGATTTATGTAATGATATTATCTGGTCTAGTAAAGAAGTTTCGTATATCTTTTTATATATGTTAGGTTCACGAAGATAATCAAAAAATACTAATATGTCAGTTTGTTATATAAATTGTCAAAAAAGAAACAATTAGATATAATCGCCCATGGCAAAATTTAAAGTAGAATCAGAATACTCTCCAGCAGGAGACCAACCCCAAGCAATAGACGCATTAAGCGATTCTATTATGGCTGGGAATAAATATAATACACTATTAGGTGTTACTGGATCAGGTAAGACTTATACTATGGCAAAGGTTATTGAAAAAACTCAAAAACCTACACTTATTATGACACATAATAAAACTCTAGCAGCTCAATTATACTCAGAGTTTAAACAGTTTTTCCCTAATAACCATGTTGAATATTTCATTTCGTATTATGATTACTATCAACCAGAAGCTTATATTCCTAGAACTGACCTTTTTATTGAAAAAGATTCATCAATAAATGAAGAGTTAGAAAGACTAAGACTAAGTACTACTGCATCACTACTTTCTTTTGATGATGTTATAGTTGTAGCTTCAGTATCTGCTAACTATGGTTTAGGAAATCCTGAAGAATATAAAGCAATGGTTCAAAGAATCGAAGTAGGGTATGAATACTCTCAAAGAGAATTTTTACTAAAACTAGTAGAAATGGGTTATAAAAGAAATGATAAGTTTTTTGATAGATCTGATTTTAGAGTAAATGGTGATGTAATAGATATTTACCCAGCTTATTATGATGATGAATTTATTAGAGTTGAGTTCTTCGGTGATGAAGTAGAGTCTATTACAAAACATGAATATCTTACAAACAATAAAACTCAATCAATAAAAGAAGTAATAATCTATTCTGTTAATCCCTTTGTTGTATCAAATGATAAACTTGCAGTTGCAGTAAAACAAATAGAAGAAGAACTAGAAGTAAGACTTGGAAATCTTAAGGAAAATGATAAATTAGTTGAACATCAAAGACTAAAACAAAGAGTTGAGTTTGATTTAGAAATGATTGAAGGTACGGGAATGTGTAAGGGTATTGAAAACTACGCACGTCATTTAACTGGTCAAAAACCAGGTGAAACTCCATACTCACTTATGAATTATTTTGAAGCAATGACTGATGAGTTTTTACTAATAGTTGATGAATCACATGTATCCCTTCCTCAATTTAGAGGAATGCACGCAGCTGATAGATCTAGAAAAGAAGTATTAGTTGATTATGGATTTAGACTTCCAAGTGCTATGGATAATAGACCACTAAAGTTTGATGAGTTTATGGCTAAAAAAGCTTCATATCTTTTTGTATCCGCAACACCAAATGAACTAGAAGTTGAAAAATCAACAGTAGTAGCTGAACAAATTATTAGACCTACTGGATTAGTTGAGCCTATAATTGAGATTATGGATTCTGAATTTCAAGTTGAAAAATTACATGATGAAATCAAAAGAGTTGTTGCTAAAAATGAAAGAGTACTAGTAACAGTTCTTACTAAAAAGATGGCAGAAGAGTTAAGCTCATACTATAGTGATTTAGGTATCAAAGTTAAGTATATGCACTCTGATATTGATGCAATTGAAAGAAACCATATTATTAGACAGCTAAGACTTGGAGAGTTTGATGTTTTAGTTGGAATTAACTTACTTAGAGAAGGTTTAGATATCCCAGAAGCTTCACTTATTGGTATTTTAGATGCAGATAAAGAAGGATTCTTAAGATCACGTACTGCGCTTATTCAAACAATGGGTAGAGGTGCTAGAAATGAAAATGGTAAAGTAATACTTTTTGCTAAAAGAATTACAGATTCTATGCAGTTTGCAATAGATGAAACAAATAGAAGAAGAAAAATCCAAGAAGCTCACAATAAAGAGCATGGTATTACACCAAAATCAACTAAGAGAAGATTAGATGGAAGTCTAAAACTTGAAGAGTATGATGAACTTGCTTGGAAAAAAGAAAAAGTTGAAAAAATGCCAGCAGCTGAAAGAAAGAAGATTTTAATAGAATTAAATAAACAAATGAAAAAAGCTTCTCATGATCTAAACTTCGAAGAAGCAATTAGATTAAGAGATGAAATAGATAAAATAAAAAAGATTTAATATGAAAAAAGCTACAAAAAAAGAAATAGAAATTATAAAAGATGCATTTGTAGAGAAATACTCAGATGCAGTTACTGAATTAGATTACAAAAATGATTATGAATTATTAATAGCTATTATACTTTCTGCTCAATGTACAGATAAAAGAGTAAATATAATAACTCCTGCACTTTTTGAGAAGTATCCAAGTGTAAAAGAGCTTGCAGTTGCAAATTTAGGAGAAGTAAAAGATTTACTTAAATCCTGTTCATTTTTTAATAATAAATCAAAAAATATTATCAAAATGGCTCAAAGTGTTTTAGAAGATTATGATGGTGAAATTCCACATATTCAAAAAGAGCTTATGAAATTAGCAGGGGTTGGAAACAAAACTGCAAATGTTTTTATGATTGAATTTGAGGGTGCAAATTTAATGGCGGTAGATACTCATGTATTTAGAGTTTCTCATAGACTTGGACTTAGTGATGGTAAAACAGTTGAGATTACAGAGGCTGATTTAGTGAAGAAATTAAAAGGTCATGATTTACATATCTTCCATCAAGCAATGGTTTTATTTGGAAGATATATTTGTAAAGCTGTAAAACCTGAATGTGATAACTGTCTTTTCCCTCATGTTTGTAAAACAACACAAAGCTTCAAACCTGCATAATGAAACATTAGTTTCATTATTGCACTAAATAAATACTTCTATCTTCAGCAAAATTTATTTTGCCTTCGTAATATTTTCTTATCTCTTTTTTTGTAATATCTTCTTTTCCTAATGTTCTTAGCATTCTATGTGATAAAACAAGATTTTTAACTTTTGCTTCTTTTGCAATGTATCCTATAATATCTGGTGTCATATGTAAGTTTTTTGCAACACCTTGTGCACCTTTTGGAACTGCATTATGTGCGATTAGAATATTACTGTTTACCGCTAGCTTTTCTAAAGTACTGTATTTACCACTCATATCTCCAGAGAAAGTAATACTTTTACCATCTATTGATACTTTGTATGCAGTTGCTGGAATAGGGCCATGATTTACGCTAATAGCTTCTATTTTGATATTGTTTTTATTGTATATAGTTTTTATCTCTTTTGAGAAAGGAATAGTATTCGTTTGTAATTTAAATTGGGCATTTCCATCTAAGAAATCTCCCATATATTCCCAAGCACCTTTTTTATTTTCAAAAAGTCTATTTATGAAAGTTTTTGTATCTGGAACAAATAGTCCTTTATCTGGTCCATATATTTCTATATCTTTAAATCTATTAGAGAAAAAACTAGCTTTTAGTAAGGCTGGTAAATCTGCTGTATGATCTATATGTAAGTGAGTTAATAAGATTATATCAAGGTCTTCAATTTTTGCTTTTACTTCTTCAAATCTAAGTGCAGCTCCGCCACCAAAATCTATTAGAATTTTACTTTTATTATCTACCCAAATAATATATGCACTTGAAGCTCTATTGTCATTTAATTCAGGACCTCCTGAACCTAAAACTTGTACTTTTATATCACTGGCAAAGGCAGATGATATAAATAGTAAGCATGTAAGTATTAATATTTTCATTTTATAAAGTCCTGTGTAAATAAATCTTTTATATTAGTATTTAAACCATTTGAATTAAACATAATCAACTCTCTATAATATCTTTGAAAGTGACTCTTTTGAAGTATAGATTTTCCTCCATTATTTATCATAGAAACTGTGATTATTTTTTGTACTAGATTAAAAAGTTCAATTCTTTGAGCATCTAATTCTTCTGGATTGGATGAATTAATAAATCTTTGTTTTTGTTCTTTTAAATGGTTTTTACAAATTGTTTGGAATCTCTTATTCTCTATATGTTTAACTGCACCTTTTCCAAGAGAATAAAGTGAATAGTGTATAGTTTTAGAAAGACTTTTGTTTCTTGTATAGTTTCCTATTTCATTAGATGAAACTATATTTTCTTCTTTAACAAAAAAGTCTTTTAATTCTATGTTTATAGTATTTAAACTTTGTGCTACAAATGTTTTTGGAGTAGATAAAATATTAAAACCATGAGTTTTTTTAAAGTCACTTATAACTTCATACTCTTTATTTTCATAGTGAAAACCAATAAGTAAAGTATCAAATATTTTATAACCACTTGCCCAAGTTAAAATACCGTTTAATTTATAACCATCTTGACATTTTGTAGCACTAACAACTGTTTCATTTACTCTTAGATGGTTTATTGCAATACCACATTTTTGTTTGAAGTAAAAATCTCTTTTATGAAAATTGGTTTTATTCATAATAGAATTTGCAGCAAGTATTTGAATAGCTAGAAAAGATAAACTTCCACTAATAGGAGTAAGTTTACTGAAGAGTTTTAGTTTTAACTCTTCTTGCTTTTCTTTATCATATTTGTATAACGCAAAAATATCATTTTCATAGGCTGTATCAAAAGCTTTTTTTAATACATCTACATTGCTGTCTAACTTATGAGAAGGTAGTTTATTTATTATTTTACTAGCTATTTTAATTTTGTTTTTATATGCTTGCATAATCTATTTTAATCTACACTCTTCTTTGTAGTTTTTAAAAACATACTCATCTTCAATTTTTTGTACTTCCACATCTTTTGCTTCACAAACATATTGCTTTCCATCTTTTGTGATTATGTAAGCGAAGTTATATTTCGAGTTGTTAGAACTTACAATATCAAGTGTAGAGTATTTATATGATAACTTTGTAATTACAATATTTTTTTCATTTAAATATTTAGCTTTAAATGCTTCTGGCATTTTGTTCTCTTCTAAGTGATTATAATAAATCATTCCAGCTATTATAAAAGCTATAAGACCTAAAAATGAGTAAATCTCTTTTTTTGTAAATGTTTTTTTTACTTTATATACTATATATACAACTAATGCAATAACAAGTAGTGAAAATATTAGAATTTGCATAAAGTCTCCTTTTTATTTTTTATTGTTATTAAGTTTTTGTTTATAACCTGCTCGTGATAAGTACTTTGAAGTTGTAGGTTGACTCATAAATTCATCTTCTTCAATAACTTTCTTTTTCATACTACTTGAAATAGGTTTAGCATGTGCCGTTTTATCTGTTGATATATTTTTTATAAGTCCTGATTTTAGGCTATTTAAGATAGTTAATACTGTATCCATATTTTTACTATCAACATCTAATACTATTTTACTCAAGATTATTTCCTTTTTTTATTTGAATTATATCGCATCTAAACAAAAAATGTTATACTAACAATCCAAAAATAAAGGTAAATATTATGAATCAGAGTTTTGATGAGTCTTATGATATTGTTGTTATTGGTGGAGGCGCCACTGGATGTGGTATTGCTTTAGATGCTAGTAGTAGAGGATATAAGGTTTTATTACTAGAAAAGAATGATTTTGCCTCAGGAACAAGTTCTAAAAGCTCCAAACTTATACACGGTGGAGTTCGTTATTTAGAAAAAGCTGTACTTAAATTAGATAAATCTCAATATGATTTAGTAAAAGAGGCTTTAAATGAAAGATATACTTTTTTAAGAAATGCTTCACACTTATCTAATAGATTAAAAATAAATACTCCTATCTATAATTGGTTTGAACTAATGTATGTATATACAGGTCTATTTTTCTACAAACTATTATCTTTTTCCAAATCAATTGGTGATAATGCATATGTAAATAAAACTTTACTTACTTTAATACAACCAAATATAAAACAATCTGATTTAGTAGGTGCTGTATCATTTTATGATGGACAGTTTCTTGATTCTCGTATGGCTTTAGCTTTAGTTCAAACAGCTAATGTTTATAAAGCAAATACTCAAAATTATCATGAGGTTACAAGCTTCTCTTATGATGATTCTGAGAAAATAAACTCAGTAAACTTTAAAAACAATATTACAAATGAAAATCATACTGTTAAATCAAAATGTATTATAAATGCCTCAGGGGCAAATGTTGATAATCTTAGACTTATGGACGATAAAGATATAGAAGAAGTTTTAGCTTTAAGTTCTGGTATTCATATAGTAGTAAATAAAAAGTTTTTACCTTTTGATGAAGCTATACTAATTCCTAAAACAAAAGATGGACGAATTATATTTATCTTACCTTATTTGGATAAATGCTTAATAGGTACAACAGATAATGAAACACATTATGTGGAAGAATTACATGCAAGCCAAAGTAGTAAAGAGTATTTATTATCCCATGTAAATGAGTACTTTGATATAAAACTTACATTAGAGGATATAGATTCTTCATGGTGTGGAATAAGGCCTTTAATAAAACCAAAAAAAGATAAAAACTCACAACAAGTAGTACGAGAACACCAGATATTAGAATCTAAATCAGGGCTAATATCAATTGCTGGTGGGAAATGGACTACATATAGAAAAATGTCAGAAGAGTTAGTTGATTACTGTATTTCAAATAAAAAGCTTGAAGATAAAGGAAAATCAAAAACTAAAAATTTAAAACTTTATGGTTCAAAAATAGATATTGAAGTTACTAAGAACCTTTTAGATTCATATGATATAAGCTCAAATACAAAGAAATCCTTACTTGCATTATATGGAGATAAGGCTATTGATGTATTAGATGTAGCTAGAAAATTTAATACTTATGATTTAATATCAAAGGATTTACCATATTTAAAAGCTGAGGTAATTTATTCTATTAAATATGAATTTGTAAAAAAACCAATAGATTTTTTAGCTAGAAGAATAAGCCTTTGTTTTTTAGATAAGGAAAAATCTTTATCTTGCGTAAAAATAGTTTGTGAAGTAATGTCTATTATTTTAATTTGGGATAAAAATAGAATTAAAAAAGAAATCTATGAAACACAATCTCTTATATCTAAGCTATTTTAAAAACTTATATAACTTAACAAATAATTAACAAATAATTAATACTAAATTAACTCCTCTTTGTGATAATTCTAAAGAATTAATCACAAGGGAAAAAAATGAAAAAGATTAGTGCAATATCACTTGTATGTGCTGCTGTTATTTTAAATGCAGGTGAAACAACTACTTTAGAGGCAATTGACGTTGTAGAGAAAGTAAATATGAAAACTGTTAAAGATGTAAGTTCAAATGAAATTAAATCTGCTGATTTAGCAGAAGCTTTAATGAAAAATGTACCATCAATATCACTTGTTAGAAGATCAGGAATTGCAAATGATATTATCTTAAGAGGGGCAAAAAAAGATAATATTAATATTCTAATTGATAATGCTAAAATTTATGGAGCATGTCCAAATAGAATGGATCCTGCAACTTCTCACGTATTAGCAAATAATATTGAATCAGTAGAAGTAATAGAAGGGCTATATGATGTTGAAAACTTTGGTACTTTAAGTGGAAGTGTAAAAGTAAAAACTAAAAAACCAAGTGAAGATTTATCTGGGGATTTAAATCTTAATATTGGAAGCTATGGATATCGAAAAGTTTCTGGAACTGTAAGTGGTGGAAATGAATATCTGAAACTTTTAGTATCAGCTTCAACTGAAGAATCTGATCAATATGAAGATGGTAATGGAAATGATTTCTTAGAACAACAAAAAAAATCTGGTGCTATGATGGGTAATCAATACAGTGCTAGTTCTTCAAATGAAAAAGCATATGAAAAGAAAACTTTATTAACAAGAGCTATTGTAAATGTAGATGATAGTTCGGAATTTGATTTATCATATACATTAAATAGAAGTGATAAGGTTCTTTACCCAAATACACCAATGGATGCAGATAGAGATGATTCTGATATTTATAATTTCTCATTTACAAAAAGAGGTCTTTCTTCTTTATCAAAAGAGCTAAAATTAGAAGCTTATTATTCAAAAGTTGATCATCCAATGAGTACAAAACTTAGAAATAATGCAAGTGCTTCAAAAGAAAAAACTAATAATATGTTTTCATCTATAAAAGGTGCAAAAATTAAAAATAGTATGGATTTAGCTGGTGGAGAATTGCTTGTAGGATTAGATGCTAGTTCAAGAAACTGGAAAGGGCACTTCTCAAATAATATTTCTTCAAATACAGGTACAAGTATTCCATCAACTGATACAGAAAATAAAGCAGTATTTACTAAGTTTGAAAAAAGCATAGGTAATCTTGATTTAGAAGTAGGGGCTAGATTTGATTCTACCTCTATTGATACAAAAGATGCTAATAGAAAAAATAATGATTATAACTCTTTAAATGGACATATTTTTGCTGTATATAATTCAAGTGATTCCCTAAAATATTTTGCAGGAATTGGAAAATCAGCAAGGGTACCAGATGCTAGAGAATTGCACTTTTCAGGTGCTGGAAATGATGACTTAGAACAAACTAAAAATTATGAAGCTGACTTTGGTGTTGAAAAGCAGTTTGAAAATGCTGTTATTAAATCAAAGGTATTTTATTCTGTATTAAAAGATTATATTTACAATACAAATGGTTTTACAAATGTAGATGCTAAAATATATGGGCTTGAAGTAGATGGTTTATATATGATAAATGACGAATTTTCTCTTGATTATGGTCTTGCATATTTAAAAGGTCAAAAAGATGAAGCTATTACTGGGCAAACAGATAAAGATTTAGCAGAAATTCCACCTTTAAAAGGAAATATAGCATTAAACTATGAACTTGATAATTCAACTTTTACAACACAAGTAATCGCTGCAAAATCTTGGGATAATATCGACTCAGATAATGGAGAACAAAAATTACCAGGATATGCTGTAGTAAATTTAAAATATAACTATGAAGTAAATAAAAACTTTGATTTAACTCTTGGGGTAGATAACTTATTTGATAAAGCATATGCTGTTTCAAATACTTATAAAGATTTAACTTTATTATCAACAGGAAGTGCAGATAGAATTCTTATGAATGAACCTGGAAGATATATTTATACAAATATTAAATTTAAATTCTAGTGATTAAATAGAGAAGATTACTTCTCTATTTAATCAAGATATATTACGATAACACCACACTTAGATAAAAACTGTGATAGTTACTTTATGATTTAGTATGTTTTGGGAACAAAAAAGGGAATAGTATTATTAATTGAAAAAAATAATTTATTTGGATATAATATATGACGTAACCTTAGGTTAATGAGGTCTTTAGAAATTGGTTCAAATCCAACCCAAGTTCTTTTATTTCTTTTAGCAATTTTACTAGTTATTTTACAAATGTATATAAAAAATGAGTTTATAGTAAACAGTAATAAAGAGAAAAAAGGAGACAAAATGAACAAAACAGAAAAGATATTAACTTATACCGCAGATATTTTCGTAGGGATAGAAATAAGTTACTTGGCTTCGGTAGTTCCATTGACCTAAGGTTATTACTCAACTAATATAGGTATCTTTTATGAGAATACATTGTTTCTTATGCTTTCTATAAAACCAGTAGTTTAAACTTCTTCTTTTGTCTATCTATTCTATTTCTTTTATAATATAAAAACTCTATAGGCACGATTTTGGGCATTAATTTAAAATATTATATAATGCAAAAATATATTTATATAAAGGTATTTTTTGGATGAAATAAATAAAAATAAACAAAATCCAGTTTTTTGGATTTTAATTGGTGTTTTTATTCCTCTTTTAGCAGCAGTATTTCCACTTGTTTTTGATTATATTAAAAATAGTTCTTCTTTAGAATATACATACAAAGGTCCTATAAAAATTGATGATGCTAATGGTATTAAAGATATAAATGCTTACCAAATTATTTTAATTAATGAGGGTAATGTAGTTGAAAGTGATATAGAATTTTTTTTACCTAATAATGTAAATGAGGAAAAAGTTAAAATTAATTCTAATATTCCTTATAAGTTAAAGAATGAAGATGGATATTCAATTATTTATCTTGATAAATTGAGACCTTTAGAAAAATTTGATTTTTCTATTGTTAATTTAGATGGGAGATATTTAAGTGATTATGATTTTGATAAGTTAAGAATTGTTTCAAAAGATAATACAGCAAAATATGTTGGATTAAGTGAAGAATTATATATAGTTTTTAGATTTGGTTCTTTTTTATTAATTTTTTTATTTATATTATTTATTATAATTGCAATTTATTTAGATTTTTTTGAATCAAAAGAGAAAAAAGAGAAAAGAATTTTAGAAGAAATTGAGAAATTGAAATAAAACTAGTTAACTAATCTTTTTTTTCTATTGTACTTATATTTTGATAATGTATTGCAGTAATTTTTTTATTTTCTCTATTTATAAAAAATATATAATTTGAGTTACCATGCTTCTTTTAAATTTTTTAGTTATTATATTTAATTCAAATGTATATTTAACAAGTAATAATTTATAATAGATTTTGTAGAAAAAAACTTTCATTTTTTGTTTACTTAATTCAACATTTTTTTATGTGTTACAGCAGTCATCTTTTCTACTGCTTTAATATTTTTATCAAGCATATCTATATCATCAAACATTTTAATTTTGTCAATTGTTACTATTTCGATTAATTTATTTAAACTTTCTTTTAAAGAAGTCATTTCATTTTAATCTCTTTAATTCTTTTATTTATCATCTTAATTAATTCCGGTTTATTTTTTCCCAAGAGTAAAATTTAATTCTAAAGATTTTGAATCTATATATCAAATTATAAAAACTATTGATGTTTTACCTAGTCAATATAAATTAAAAGTTACAATAATTGATACTAATTTAGACAAAATCAAAGAGTTAGGGATTGACTTTTTAAAGATTGTTTTACCAAGTCAAAAAATTTATTCTTTAATTTAGTTTCTTCCACTTTCACTGTTAAAAATACTTTAGATTCTGATGAATGAGAGGGTTTTTATAACTTAATTAGTTTCTTCTCATGTTCTTATTTTAACTGATGAAGAAGAAACAATTGTTGATATTATTGATGGGTTCCCTACTTGAAAGGTACTGTAACTGTAGATAGTAATGATAATAAAGTAACTAATGTTTATGATGAAAAAGAGGTTAGTACTAAAATTACTGTCAAACCACATATTTGCGATTCTAAAAATATTTATTTAGAATTAGAATTAAATATATCTAATGTCATTAATAATGTTGATGATGTAGTAACGGTTTCAAAAAAGTATATTAAACAATTTTTTTATCTTCCATTTAATGAACCTTTGATTCTTACTGGTATTAACAAAAAAAATTATAAAAAGTAGTTTTAAAATTTCAAGTTTAGGTGATATTTCATATGATGTCGGTAAATTAAGATATCTTTGGCATGATTTAAAAAAAGTTTCTAATGTTCAACATAAGAGAATATCTTGTACTAGACATACTTTTGCAACACATATGTTAAGAGATAATGTAGTTAGTATTAATGAATTATCAGGTTTATTAGGACATTCTAGCCCAAAGGTAACATTAATGCATTATGCAAGTGTAATAGATAGTATTGAGGTTAATCTAGGTAAAGATTTTAATTTGTTTAGGAACAAAATGGGTACAGATTTAGAAAAGAGTAGTTCAAAAGCCCGCTAAGTGGGCTTTCTATTTTTTAATCAAAATCTATTCTACCTTGAGTTTGTCCAGTTGAACCAAACTCCTGATCTATTTGTTTTGCTATTGCTTTAAAGTCAATTCCTTGAATCTCTTTTAATGATTTTAAAATCTCTTTTTTACCATTTATCAACTCTTTTGATTTTATACCATGAGATATTGATAAAGAAGCTTCTACAAATGCTGATAATTTATCACATTGTTTTAAAGCTAAACCATCAATTGCATTGTATTTATCTGAGTTGTATTTTGATACATCACCAACAACTTCAATTTTATCTTCATATATTTTGTTTTCGAACTCTTCTTTTTTTCCATCATAAAGCCCTAAAATATATGAAAACTCATTTCTAAGTTCTTCTGGAATATTTGGTAAGATATCATCTTCTATTTTTTCTAGTTCATACTCAGCGATAATATCTGATAACTCATCTACACAATATTTTACAGGAGTTATTATATCTCTTGTTAAAGCTTCTGGTAAATCATGAAATAAAGCTGTAAAGAAGTTGTTTTGAAGCCTTTTTTCGCAAGCATTTACATCTATTGAGTAAAAGTATCCAAATACTGCAACTGTAAGCATATGACCTAGTACAGAAGTTTCTGGAACTCTTGGAGTTTGTGCCCATCTTTTTTGAAATCTAAGTCTTCCACTTAAATCAATAACTTTTGCAAGTTTTTTATTTAGTGCAATTTTACGAACCCCAATTAATTCATAATAATCTTCTATCTCTTCTTCAACTGATTTTTTAACATCTTCTATATCACTTAAAAATTGACTTGTTTGATATACAATTGAAAATTCCCATTTTGTAGCTATATATGATGCAGCTTTTAATATAAATCGCTCTTTTTTATATATTTCTGGATTGTTTAGATAATCTTCAAATTTTTGTAAAAAGTTTCCATTATCAATATCTTGTAGAGAGGGTCGAAGTTTTGAGATAACCCAAGTGTTTATTTCTTTTGATTTTTTTTGTAAGGCTTTTCTAAATACATCAGGTCTAATATCTGTTACAACTACACGTCGTAAAAATTCAAATATTCCTGCTTCTATTAAGTGAGTATAGTTTACATCTTTTTCAAGTTTTGCAATAAAGTAAGCAATGATGAACTTATGAGCTTGTTTATCAAGCTCTACAAGTTCAACCATTCGTGGATAATCATTCCATCTTTGGATTGATGCAGAAGAAAATATATAATCTATAATCCGTGGATTTATCAAGTTTTATCCTTTGGGTCATTTTCATCTTTTGTGTCATCTTTATTTTTTCCATCAAAAAACATCATTTTTTTCCCAAGTAGCATTAAGGCTACCACGACAGTCATCATTAGATATACTTGCCAAGGTTCTCTCATAATAAATCCTTTATGATTATTTCATTTCTATGCTCTACACGATCCCATTTTTCCAAGTGCGTTGATTTTTTCAACTCTACCTTCATGTCGTCCACCTTCAAAAGATGCATTATTCCATGAATCAATAATAGCTTCAACCATTCCAAATCCTGAAACTCTCTCTCCAATACAAATAACATTTGCATCGTTGTGTTCTCTTGCCATTTTCGCAGAGTATTCATTGTGACAAAGTGCAGCTCTAATTCCATCGAATTTATTAGCAGCCATAGACATACCAATACCAGAACCACAAATTAAAATACCTTTTGTTCCATCTTCAGCTAATACACTTTCACATACTTTTACAGCATAATCTGGGTAATCAACTCTGTCTTTTGTATTTGGTCCTAAATCTACAACTTCGTGACCTCTTGCTTCAAATAACTCTTTTACATAAGCTTTGATATCAATACCAGCGTGGTCAGCTCCAATAAAATATTTCATACTAATAAATTCCTTCTTTGTGATCAATCTTCATTGATTTGTTTTCTTCATCTTTTTCTATAGACTCAACAGTTCTAAACATTCTGTTCCATCTAATATCTTTTTTATCATCCCATGAGAAATAAATAAACCATGGAGTTCCAACTATGTTTTTATAAGGAACTGTTCCCCAAAATCTTGAATCATTTGAGTGATCTCTATTATCACCCATCATAAATGTTTCATCTTCTGGAACAATAATAGGAGACATGTTAAATAATTCTGCTGGTTGTAATCCATCATTTCCAACACTTGAATCGTTGTGAATTCCTGGATGTTGTTGTTTATATGGATTTACTACCCATAATTTATTACCGATTTCAACAATATTCTTTTCATCATAATTTGCTTTTACAAACTCATTACCTTCTTTTGGATGTAAGAATAGTTTTTTATCTTTTAATGCAACAATATCCCCACCAGTTGCTACTGCTCTTTTTACATAGTGGATATTGTCATTTTTTGGATATCTAAATACTACGATATCTCCTCTTTTAGGTCTTGGGCCTTCAATTAAATGTCCATTGTCATTAAAATCAGGTAATACTTTTACTTCTAACCATGGAATTCTTGGTGTTGGAATACCATAAGAGAATTTTTTAACAAAAAGCATATCTCCAATTAAAAGAGAGTTTTTCATTGATCCACTTGGAATTACAAAAGCTTGTGCTACAAAAAAGATAACACTTAAAACAATTACAATTGTACCAGTCCAAGATGAAGACCAGTTATATAGTTTTTTTAACATATTTACTTACTTTCTCTTTTATCTCTTAATTTTGCAGCTTTAAGAGTATTTTTAAGAAGCATTCCAATAGTCATAGGTCCAACTCCACCTGGAACTGGAGTAATGAAAGAACATTTCTCTTTACAATCTTCAAAATCTGCATCACCAGTTAATTTACCAGTGTCTAATCTATTGATACCAACATCAATTACAATTGCACCTTCTTTTAACATATCAGCTTTAAGTAAGTGAGGAACACCTACTGCAATTACTACAATATCAGCAGCTTTTGTATGAGCTTTTAAGTCTTTAGTTCTTGAATTACATACTGTAACAGTTGCTTTTGCATTTGTTAAAAGTGATGCCATTGGTTTACCAACAATATCAGATGAACCAATTACAACTGCATTTTTTCCTGATAATTCAATATTATATTCTTCGAACATTCTCATTACACCAAAAGGAGTTGCAGGTAAAAATGCATCAAGATTTGAAACCATTTTCCCTACATTGTATGGGTGGAAACCATCAACATCTTTTAAAGGATTAATTGCTTCTAATACAATTGTTGTATCAATATGTTTTGGTAATGGTAATTGAACTAAAATACCATCTAGTTTTGGGTCATTATTCATGTCTTCAATTAAAGCTAGTAATTCTTCTTGAGTAATTGAAGAATCTTTTGTAACTACTTCTGAATAAATTCCTGCTGCTTCACAAGATTTATGTTTACTATTTACATATGTTGCACTTGCAGCATCATCACCAACTAAAATAACTGCTAGACCAGGTGTTATACCTATCTGCTCTTTAAATTGAGCAACTTCAACTTTTACTTCTTCTTTGATTTTTGCCGATAACGCTTTACCATCAATTATTGTCATGGAGTTTGAACCTTATATATGTTTTGATTTTAATATAGATATATTATCTAAAAATCAATTATATATAGTTAAATGGCAAATGAAATATAACTTAAACTAAATTTTAGTAAATTTTCTATATAATCACGCCTCAAATTAAAAAACAAAAGGATCGTTATGTTAGAGGGTATCGTTAGAGATAGTATGACAAAACAAGCAACTAAAACTTTAAGAAGAGAAGGTTTCTTAGTAGCTAATATTTATGGAAAAGGTTTAGAAAACGTTTCTGCTGCATTCAAAAAGAATGAGTTCATTAAATTTTTAAGAACTAAAGAAGAAATCGCTTTTGATGTAAATGTTGCTGGAACTACTTACAAAGTAGTTGTACAAGAGTACCAAAAATGTCCATTAACTTCAGACTTATTACATGTTGATTTAATGGTAGCTCAAGCAGGTGTTAGAGCTTCTTATAAAGTTCCAGTTAAAACTGCTGGTATTGCAAAAGGTATTAAAAATAAAGGTCTTGTGATGATTCATACTCCAAGAGTACCAGTTAAATGTACTTACGAGAACTTACCACAAAGCTTCACTTTAGATATTACTGAATTAGATACAGGTGATAACATCTTAATCAGAGATTTAGATTTCCCTGAAACTGTTGATTGTTTCTTAGATCCAAGAGTTCCAGTTGTTGGTATTATTAAAGCTAAGTAATTAGATTAATATGCATTTAATAACAGGTCTTGGAAATATCGGTGAAAAATACGAATTAACACGACACAATGTAGGATTTATGGTTATCGATGAGATGACCAAAAATCTTACAACTGCAAATATAAACAAATCAAACTTCCAATCTACACTTTTAAAATCAGGTTATAACCTTTTTTCAAAACCAACTACTTATATGAATAATTCTGGAGTTGCAGTAAATGCAATAAAAGAATATTATAAAATTGACTTAGAAGATATTATTGTAATTCATGATGATTTAGATTTACCATTTGGAACAGTAAAGTTCAAAATAGGTGGCGGTCATGGGGGACATAATGGCTTAAGATCATTAGATTCTCATATAACAAAAGAGTACATTAGAGTTAGAATAGGAATTGGTAAACCACAAGATAAAAGCGATGTTGCAAATTATGTATTAAGCAACTTTTCAAAAGAAGAATTAAATAAACTACAAGATATAATAACTCATACTATTAAAGCAATAGAAGCACTGAAATCAGGTGTAGACATTGTCGAAGTAAAATCAAAATTTACATTGAAATAAGATGAGCATATTAACTAAATATATTTTAAAAAAATACCTATTAAATTTTATTATTGTTCTAATATCATTAGAACTTTTTTTTGTTGGAATAGACTTCTTACAAAATATTAAAAAATTACCAGATTCTGCAAACTTACAATTATTATACGTTTTGTATAATTCATTTTTTACATTAACATTGGCCTTGCCATTGTCTATTGTATTTGGATGGATCGTAACATTAGTATTATTTATAAAAAATAATGAACTAGTTGCTTTTTATTCTGTAGGTAGTAGTAGATCAAAACTTTATGCTCCTGTAGTAAAAATATCACTATTTTTATTAACTCTTTTAATACTTATGCAAGCTACACCTTTAGCATACTCATATGAACAAAAGAGAAAAATATTAAATAATGAATATTTTACAAATACTAAAACAGATATTTTTTTAAAATATAATGACAACTATATTTACTTCAAAAAGCTATTGCCTTTAGCTAAAAAAGCCGAAGGTATTCACATCTTTAAAGTTCAAGATAAAGATGTAATTCAATCTATCGTTGCAAAAAATGCATATTTTCAAAATAATAAATGGTATGTAGTTGATGCAAAAATCATGACTAAACCAAAAGATTTAAATCTAAATGACTCAAAATTAGATATTAAACATGAAAAGTTTTTAAATACTCTAGAAGGTTTTAAACCAAAAATTCTAGACAATGTTTATGAAACGAAATCAAATTTTTCTATAATAGATGCTATCTCAGCGTTGATTCTTTTAAATGACCAAGGTATTAATACTGATAAAATTAGAGGAGCATTATATAATCAAATTGTTGTACCATTTTTTGTGATACCAATTTTATTACTTATATTTGCTTATGCTTCTTTAAATAGTAGATTTTTTAATATGGGTAAATTTACTTCTTCTACAATTTTTGGAACATTAATTGTATGGGGTGTATTCTTCATGTTATTTAAATTTACAAGTGGAGGAATAATACTCCCTGAAATATCAATATTACTACCAATGGCCCTTTGGGTAATTGGAGCGCTGTATTTTTATAAGAGAAAAATAAAATCTTAAAGGTTGAATTTAATGAAATCACATATCAAAGCATATGGTGTTGTTCCTTATTTAGTTGAAAAAAATGATATAAAGATTTTACTTTGTAAGTCTGTTATGAGTAAAGATAAATGGGGAACGTTAAAAGGTCTTAAAGAAAAGGACGAAACTGCTTTTGAATGTGCACAAAGAGAGTTCTTTGAAGAAAGTAGTATTAGTGTTGAAATTGGTTTATTTGAAGAGTATTTTGAGCAAATAAACTTAGAAAAAGATGTAGGTGTTTGGATTGTAAATGCCAAAAACATTGAAAGTCTTAGTGATTATTTTACAGAATATAAATTAAAAAGTAATAACTTATCTTGGGAAAATTCTAAGGTAAAGTTTTTCTCTCTAGATGAATTACCTGCTTTAAAGAAAAAGCAAGTAACTTTAATAAACGAAATTAAGGATTTTTTGAAAAGTAAGAATCTACACCATTAGCAATTCCGTTTGCTAATAGTTTTTGATATTTACTAGAATATAATCTTTTACTTTCAAGTGGATGAGACATATATCCAAGCTCTATTAAAATAGAAGGCATTTGAGCTCCTACAAGGACCCAGAATGGTCCTTCTCTTACTCCTGAATCTTTTACCCCTGAATAACTTTTTTTAACTGATTGAAGCATTCCTGCTTGTGTATCAATAGCTAATTTATGAGAAGCTGTAATTCTTGGTCTATTTAGTGATTCTAATAATACATTTTTAGATGAATTACTCATTTTTCTAATGTCAGATTTATTCTCTTTTGCTGCAACTCTTTTAGCTCTTGCACTTCTTGCTGGGCTTAAGAAAAATGTTTCAATCCCTGAAATTTTATGTGCTTTACTTTTTGGAACAGAGTTAGCATGAATTGAGATAAATATATCAGCATTCTTTTTATTTGCTAATACTGTTCTTCTACTAACTTTAATAAATCTATCATTATTTCTTGTTAGATATACTTTATGGCCTCTTTGTTTTAAAATACTATATAAATATTTTGCAACTTTTAATGTAACTACTTTTTCATATCTTTTTTTAGGACCAACTGCACCAACATCTTTTGCCCCATGTCCTGCATCAATAACTATAGTTTTACTTTTGAAGTTTAAATAAGGAAGAGTGCTTTTATTTGATATAGTTTTTTTACTTAGTCCTACAACTTTAATTATTAGCTCTCTTTTTTTAATATAATAGTAAACTTTTATATCTTTTTTATTTTGAATTCTAACTCTTAAAGTTTTATCATCTTTTTGGGATACAATAATTCGATCTAAGCCATCTATTTGAAGTTTTATTGGTTTTGTATACTTGTACTTGCCTTTTATATCAAAAACGTCATTATATAGCTTATTTGATTTATACGCTGAGTATTTTAAAAGCTTTTTTGAAAAGTCTTTATTAAATTTTATAACTATTTTATTTTCATCTGTATATAAAGTTCTTATTGAATTTTTTTTATCAATATATTTTTGTTTCTCTATTATCTTTTTAGGTATAGATTTTTTGATAATTTTCTTTTCAATAGTTTTATACTTTTTATTTAAACTATCTATTTTTATAATAAGTTTTCTTTTTTCTACTTTTATCGATGTTTTTAGATTTGTTTTATTTGATAGTACAATTCTCAGGACGTTTGGCTTATTTTGGCCAATAGTGATTTTATCTACACCATCTATGCTAAGTTTCGTTGGTGCTGCGTCTTTAAAGTAACCTTGAATATCATAAACATCTTTGTGTAAAGGTTTTTGTTTTAATTCAAAAAACTTTATAAATTCTTTTGTAATATCTTTATTAAAATTTACTATTACAGTATTTTTAGATGTGTAAACAGAACTTATAGAGTATTTTATATTTGATGTTGAACTTGTAGTTGCTTTAGTTTTTACTATTTTTTTAATAGAAGATTTTTTATTTTGTCTTCCAATTAAAATTTCTAATTTTTTTTCATCAGGTCTAGTATTTTTTTTAAGCTTTTTACCTAATAAAATTAGTTTTTTAAGTTCATTGATTTTTGTAGTTTCATCTTTTTTTAAGACAGCTTTTAAGTAATTCATTCGAGATGAGTGATACTCATCTTTTATTTGCTCTTGAGTAGCTCCAAAAGCAAATATGAATGTTAAAGAAATAAGAATAAAAAATTTATTAAAAATTTCTATTCCCCTTCAGTTAATTTTTTCATTAATTCTTTTACAGTAATTATTTTATCAATTCTATAACCATTTGCACCAGTGAAGAATAAACCAGTTTCTTCATCACCATTATATGCAGCACCTAATCTATCAGCAATACAATATCCAACTGCTTTAGCTTCAACACCTCTATTACAAGGAGCTACACAGTTTGAAATACATTGTACTTTTGGTGCTGTATTATTTTCCATTGAGAATTGTAAATTAGTTTTAACTGATCTTGCTGGTAATCCAACAGGAGATTTTCCTAATTTAATATCATCTTCTTTTGCATTTAATAATACATTTTTTAAGTTTGCGTGAGCATCACACTCGAAAGTACCAATAAATCTAGTTGCCATTTGTACACCAGTACAACCTTTAGCTTGGAACTTTTCAATGTCTTTTTTATCCCATACTCCACCAGCAGC
>Ga0193952_1000246_pt1 | contig 23079 bp, 19 predicted proteins | sample BB_3_MG_FD_140368 | JGI IMG/M metagenome (GOLD analysis project Ga0193952, IMG submission 140368) | Microbial mat bacterial communities from the Broadkill River, Lewes, Delaware, United States - BB_3_MG | ecosystem: Environmental > Aquatic > Freshwater > River > Microbial mats | place: USA... | reverse complement strand
GAAAAAATATGTGTATCTTTAACTTCATTTGAATATGAAGATGATTTTATTGATCATGGGGATACAAAAAAAGTAGAAGAATCTTTAGGATTACTTCCAGAACAATTAGTAAAAAGAGTAAAATAATGACTTTAAATGAACTACTAAAAAACTCTACAAAAGAAGAAATTCTTGAACTTTATTCTAAGGCTTTAGATTTAAGTGATGAGGATGATTTTTGGAAAGAAAAAATTCTTCCTTATGTTGATGCTGTATTATCAGTACTTTTACCTCTAAGAGATCAAAAGCTACTTTTCACACCAGAAGGAAGAGTAGTAGAAGAGATAAATCAAGAGTTCTTTTTTAGATGGTCTGATCTTATTTGTTTAAGAACAATAGCTTTTATTTTAGAAGAATCAAATGAAAAGAATACATTAGTTCGTACAGACTACAAAGATGTAAACTACGAAAAAATAGACTTACAAATATTAGGTGAATACTTGAGTTCATTTAAAGTAAATCTTACAGAAGAAGATAGTTTAGACTTTCCTATAGCAAACTATAATCTACACACTGGAATGTTAACTACTATTAAAACACTTATTAAATAAAGAGCCCTAACTTAACTAGGACTCTTTAGGTTTCACATTACTCTTAGCAAATTCTCTCATATCTATATTGTTATCTAACTCATCTATGATTTCTCTTCCAAGAAGTGTTTCTATTGCATCTTCTAGGGTTACTATTCCTTCATTTTGACCAAACTTATCTGTTACTATAAAAAGATGTTCTCTTTTCTTTAAGAACATATCTAAAAGCTTTGAAACAGTGATGTTTTCACTTATTCTAAATACTGGTTTGATTAGTTTTTCTATATCGTTATTTCCACTTACATATTCATGGAAATACTCTTTTGATAATACCATTCCTATAATGTCATCAATATCTTTATCATATATTGGTATTCTTGAGTACTCTTTTATCTTTTGTAAATCTACATTGCTTACATCTTTTTTTTCTAAACTTTCTTCAAGTTCTTCTTTTGATAGTGTAAAAACAACTTTTCTTGGAGTATAGATATCTTTTACTTTTTTAGTATCTAAATCTAATAAGTTCTCAATAATCACAGAATCATTCTCTTTTATGATTCCAGCACTTCCACCTATGTTTACAGTTGCTTCAAACTCTTCTCTTGTGATTAGTTTTTTATCTCTACCTTTTGAGATTACAGCAGTGATTTTATTCATAACTACTAATAAAGGATAAGTTATGAAAACAAGCATTTTTATAAGATGTGAGCTTATAGTACTTAATTCTTTCCAGTACACAGCACCAATAGTTTTAGGAATAATCTCAGAGAATACAAGGATTAAGATTGTAAGCACTGCTGAAATATAAAACATATATTCGCTACCAAACATTTTAGCAGCTTCTGCACCAACTCCAGCTGCTCCTAAAGTATGAGCAAAAGTATTTAACGTCAATATTGCACCAATTGATAAATCAATATTCTTTTTTTGTTTTTCTAGTTGTCTAGCTATTTTTGGTTTTTTATCTTTAAGTGATTCTATAAATGATGGTGTTAAAGAGAGTAATACTGCTTCTAAAATAGAACATAAGAAAGATACTCCAACAGCAATCATAAAGTAAGTAAGTAATAACATTTAAATCCATTAATTTTAGTTAAAAAATTGTAGCACAATAAATTTAAATATACACTTCTTTTCAAAGACTTCTTTTATATAAGAAGCCTTTGATATTATATTAGAAATTTAGTTTTTGAATTCTGTCATATCCATAAACATCTTTATAAAATGATAATTTACCATTTTTAACTTCTGCTGTTTGATATGTGATATGAACTGGAAGTTTTTTACTTAGTCCAATTGTACTTGTTTTATTGTTATCATAGATCTTTCTAACTTGAGCATATGATTTTTTTGTATAGTTTGTAGAAAGATATTTCATAAGACTTACAGGGTGTTCAAGTCTAATACAACCATGACTTACAAATCTGATTTTTTCTTTATTTGATTTAAATCGCCATGTTCCAATTGTGTCATGCATATATACAGCATAGTTATTAGGGAAAATAAACTTCATTCTACCCATTCCATTAGTTTTAGATGGAAGTTGGATAAATTTATATGGAATATACTTTACATCTTTTTTTAGATATTTTTTCCACTTAATATCTTTAAATTTGTATTTTTTAGAGCTTAGTTTATAGTTTTTTCTGATTACTATATTTTTCTTTTTTAAGTAATTTTTATCTTTTAAAGCCTTAGGAATAATACTACTTTTTGCAATTGAATCAGGAATATTCCACGTAGGATTTACAATAAAGTAAGCCAATTTACTAGAAAGTATTGGTGTTTGTGCATCTTGTGCACCTACAACTGTTCCAAAGCTTTTTGTTTTTCTTCCTTGTTCATAAAAGTCAAAATTGTAAGAAGGGACATTTAATTGAATAAAGTTATCGCTATTTGAGTATTTATATAACTTTAGTCTTTCTATATTTAGTCTTAATTTATCTTGTTTTGATGATGATAAAGACTTATCATCTAGTTTTTTAATAAGAGTGAAAAACTGTGGATGCTTTGGTGTATATGTAGCTAAGATACTTTTTACAGATATAGTATTTGAATTATATTGTTTTAGTAAAGATGTTTTATTTAGTTTTGCATTATACATTTCATAATCTTGACTAAGATCTCTATATCTTTTTTGTTTTAACTTCTTTTTGAAAGCACTTTGATTAATACAAGAATTATTTAAATTGTTTGCATATGTATAAAAAAGCTTTTCTAATTCTTTTGATTTAGCACTATTATTTGGCATTGCTAATATTTTTTTATATTGTGATTTATTTCCACATATTGAAGCGTATTTGTCTGTTTTTAAAATCTTTAAAAACTCTATTTCATTTTTTGATAGATTTGAATAATCTGAAAAGTCACTTGTATCTTCTATTACTTGTTTTTTTACTATAACTTTTTTAGGAATAGCATGATTTTTTGTATTTGTGTTAATTATTGTTGTTTTTTCTACTGAATTAGAAACATTATTTTTAATAGGTACTTCAACTTGTTTACTTGTACATCCTGCTAAAAATGTTATTAGTGTAAGTGATCCTATTGCCTTTAGTATATGCATTATTACTCCATAGTATGAAAATTAGTAGTTTTAAATAATAGACATTATGTATAAATAGAATGATTATTTTTTACGTGTGGAGTATTTTACACTAAATTAATAAATAAATTATTAATGAAGACTATAATATATGTTAAATTACATAATTAGTAAAATTATCTTTAAATCTATATAGTTTTATTTTTATTGACTTTTAGTAGATAAATAGAATTTAGTATTAAAGTTAATAAAATAATCCCTCCTCCAACAAACGTACTCTGAGCAGGTATTTCTTGAAGAAAAATCCAAACCCATATTGGAGCCATAATAGTTTCAATAATCATAAGTAAGCTAACTTCACTTGCAGGAAGATTTTTAGTTCCTAACCCCATAAGAACTCTAGATATTGGAGATACCATAATTCCAGTTATTAATAGTATTCCAAGAGTATATAAATCAATTGCAAAAGAACTTGCAAAAAGTAAGGAACCAAAAGTACTTGCAAACCCTGCAAATGCTGCAATTGCTAATCTATTAGCTTCTTTGTATTTTGCTAAGATTACAAAAGATAAAGAAAAAAGATTTGTACAAATGATGGCATAGATATTTCCTATAAAATCACCTTTTCCTAATTGTGATGAGAAAATGATGAATAAACCTATAAAAATAAAAAACGATGCTATAAATATATTTTTCTTACTTTTCTCTTTATAAAAAAGATACGAATACAAAGAAGAAAATAGGGGTGCTGATGCTAATATCATAACAGTATTTGCTACTGTAGTTGTTTTAATAGCACTAATAAAAAAGATATTTGAAATACCAAATAATCCACCACAAACTAAGATAGGTAATAATGAGCTTTTATATGTTTGAATTATTTTCTTTTGTTTTTTAGAGAATAAAAAAAGATTTAATGATAAAAACATAAATATGCCCACATAAAATGAAAAAGTTAATGCTTCAATTGAAGTTAGCTTTATAAGTAGTGATTCAAGACTCATTAAAAGTACTCCCATAGCAGTGATAATGATGGCTTTTAAGTGTAAATTTTTCATTTTGTACTCTCTTTTAAATATACTTTAAATATATTTAAAGTATATTCAAAAAAATATTTGTTTTATATTAATAAGACAAAAGGAATAAATATTATTTTATTTATTCTTATCTTATTGTAAACCTATTATAATACGATAACAAACAATTAGGCTCATCGATGCAAGAAAATAAAATTAAAAGATCTAAAACTCAAACTATTACAGAACAAGTATATGAACAACTAGAACACAAGATTGTATTTTGTGAGCTTGAACCAGGAACTATACTTACGGAAAAAGAAATCTGCACAATGTTAGGAGCTGGAAGAACACCTGTTCATGAAGCGCTACTATTATTATCTCGAAGATTTTTAGTTAACTTTTCAAAAATAGGAATAATGATTCCTGAAATGAATTCATCTGTTCAGTTACAACTTCTTGAAATGAGAAGACCAATTCTAAAAACATGTGTTGAATGTGCTATTCAAAGATTAACACAAGTTGATAAAGATAATATAGAAGAACTTTTAGTAGATGTTGATGATTTAGATGACCATGAATTTTTAAACTGGCTAGAGAGAAGACAAGAAGTTCTATCAAAAGCTTCAAAAAACTTTTTTATCTATGAAGAACTTAGAAATGTACAAGGTTTATCTAGAAGATTTTGGCACTATTATGCGAAAAAAGAAGATAATGAAGTAGTACGAGAATTACATAAAAAAATCTTACAAGCAGTTTTCGAAGAAAATAAAAATGATGCAGTAAAATATGTTGATGAAATAATAGACTACATAGAAAATTTCGTAAAAAAATACTCAATTTAATAAAAATTATCAAATTTATAAACTAAGAAAATATTAAGAATAACTTTTCTTAGTTATTAATACTTAAATAAAAATCCCATAAAAAGACACCTTACTAGAAAAAAATAGTTAAAAAATATTTTTTATTTGTTATTTTTCTTAGTGTAAACTTATAATATATCTTAAGTTTACACTAAGTATTCATCAGATAGAATTTTTCCATATTTAACTTAAGGAGAGAAAAGTGAATAAATTAAGTCTTAGTTTAATAGCAGCATTGGCTATTTTTAATACAGCAAATGCAGACAGTTTAGAAGAAGCATTTTCAAATGGAAAAGTGTCAGGTGAATTAAAATCACAATTTTATCAAAAAGAGAGTAATGATTCTAAAACAGTAAATATTTGGACAAATGGTATAAACCTTTCATATGATACAGCGGATTATAAAGGTCTAAGTGCAGGAGTTACATTTCAAGCAGCATCTGTAGCAACTGAGGATTTAGATGAAAATCCTACTGCATATAATGCAGACCAAAATGTTAGTGGATCAGTATTATCTCAAGCTTATATTCAATATAAACTAGGTAACACTACTGCAAAGATAGGTAGACAATACTTAGCAACGCCATTAATTGCATCTTCAGGTTCAAGAATTTTTAAAGAATCTTTTGAAGCAGCAACTTTAACAAATACAGATATCGCTGATACTTCAATTTCATTAATGTATGTAAAAAAGTATCAAGGAAGAACTGACGGAAATGAAGGTGCTCCTTCTTTTGACAGATTAGGTGATGGAGTGTTTTCTCTTTATGCAACTAATAAGTCAATTAAAAATTTAAATTTAGTAGGACAATATGTTAATGCTAAAAATTTATTAGATAATAATACTAAAGACGTAAGTATTTATTACCTAAATGCAGAGTATGATTTTTCTGCATTTAAATTAGGAGCACAATACTATGGTTCTGATGATAATGGTGCAGCTAATAATGATGGAAATGCATATGCACTTAAGGCTTCAACAAAGCTTGGAGATTTATCTTTAGCTGCTTCGTATAGTGATGTTTCTGAAAATGGTGGTGTTGATGCATGGCATTTAGGAAATGGAGCTGATTATATTTATACTTGGAGTTGGTATGAAGGGTCTAGATATTCAGCGGATATGAAGTCAACAAAACTTGAAGCAGGTTATAAGTTTACAGATAAGTTATCTGCAAATATTATGCATATAAATTGGAAAACAGGAACATCTTCAACTACTAGAGAAACAGATTTAATAGTAGATTATAAAGTTTCTAAAGATCTTTCACTTAGATGGTTACATGGTCAATTTGATAATTCTGGTAATGAATACAGATCAAGAATATACGCATCTTATAAATTCTAAATATTAATTCCTCTTTTGAGGAGTTAATAAAAACTTACAAGATAAAACTATCATCTGTTCTCCAAAACCCAAAATGATAGTTTTGTCTTCTAAGTTTTTACTCTTTAATTCTAATACTCTAAAATTCATTAAATAGTGAAAAAAGCTCAAATTAATCAAAAATATTTCTAAATAAATACTCTTAATAAAAATCAAAAATATTATTTACAAAGATAAATGTCCAATTTTAGGGCTATAACCCTATAAATACAAAGTGAAAACAATTACTTACTTAGTGTAAACTTATAATATATCTTAAGTTTACACTAAGTAAACATAGAGTAAGATTTTCATATATCATTTATAAATAGATGAAGATAATAAGTTAAAGGGAATTCATGAGTAATACAAAAACACCAATTAAAACAGAATTATTTGCTTCTAAAGCGCCATTAGAGTGGGCAATTACTGCCAACAATACTTTATACACTGCACAAATACCAATCGATGAGACTGGGAAAGTAGTTGAAGGTGGAATCGAAGCTCAAACTAGAAAAACTTTTGAGAACTTAGTTCATACTTTAGAGTGTGCGGGAGTTTCTACTAATGAAGTTCTACAAGTTTTAATTTACGTGACAGATAGAGAATATTTAGCTACAGTTAATAAAGTATATGCTGAATATTTTGAAGCACCATATCCAAATAGAGCGGCAGTTGTAGTAGCAGGACTTGCAAGAGAAGAAATGCTTGTTGAGTTTGTAGTTTACGCTCAAGCTACTAAGTAATATTAATATAAAACGAAAAAATAGGAGAAAAATAGATGACTTACAATTATGAAGAAGGTTTATACATTAACGGTTCTTGGGCAAAGGGTGTTTCTACAATTGAAAATATTAACCCATCAGATATTTCAGAAAATATTGGAAATGTAGCACAAGCTAGTACAGAACAAGTTAATGAAGCAATTGTAGCAGCTAAAACTGCTCAACCTTTATGGGAAAAAACTCCATTAGAGCAAAAAGTTAATGCACTTCAAGCAATTGGTGATGAACTAATTGAAAGATGTGAAGAATTAGGTGAATTATTAGCAAGAGAAGAAGGTAAATCAAAAGCTGAAGGTAAAGGTGAAATTTACAGATCTGGTCAATTCTTCCAATATTATGCAGCTGAGGTTTTAAGACAAATTGGTGAAAACGCAGCATCTGTTAGACCTGGTATTGATATAGATGTTACTAGAGAAGCTGTTGGTGTTGTTGGTATTATTTCACCTTGGAATTTCCCTACAGCAACTGCAGCATGGAAAATCGCTCCTGCTTTAGCATTTGGTAATGCAGTTATTTGGAAACCAGCTAATTTAACACCAGCATCTGCTGTTGCTTTAACAGAAATTATTTCAAGACAAGGTCTTCCAGAAGGAACATTTAACTTAGTATTAGGTTCTGGTGGAACAGTTGGAGATACATTAATTAACTCAAAAGATATAAATGCAATCTCATTTACAGGTTCTGTTGAAACTGGTAGAAAAATTGCAGTTGCAACTTCTGCTAACTTTGTTAAATGTCAGTTAGAAATGGGAAGTAAAAATTCACTAGTTGTTGCTTGCGATGCTGATATCTCTGTTGCTGTTGAAGCTGCTATTGGTGGTTCATTTTCAGGAACTGGTCAAAAATGTACAGCTTCATCTAGATTAATTGTTATGGAATCAATTCATGATGAGTTTGTTGAAGCACTTGTAAAAAGAATGGCTGAATTAAAAGTTGGACATTGTTTAGAAGATGGAATCTTTATGGGGCCAGTTTCTGATAAAGCACAATTTGATTCAAACTTTAAATGGATTGAGCGAACAAAAGAACTTGGTGGGAAATTAGCCTTTGGTGGTGAAAAACTAAACTTAGAAAAAGAAGGTTACTACATGAGTCCTACTTTATTTGTTGATACTAAAAATGATTGGGATGTAAACCAAGAAGAAGTATTTGCACCTATGGCTTGTGTAATTAAAGTTAAAGATTTAGAAGAAGCAATAGCAACTGCAAATGATACAAGATTTGGATTAACAGCTGGGATTATTACTCAAAGTTTAAAAACAGCAGCAATTTTCAAAAAAGAAGCTCAAAGTGGTTGTGTAATGGTTAACCTTCCAACAGCGGGAACTGATTACCACGTTCCATTTGGTGGAAGAAAAGAGTCAAGCTTTGGACCAAGAGAACAAGGTTCGTATGCAAAAGAGTTCTACACAATCGTAAAAACAGCATACCAAAAACCTTACTAAGGAAGAAAATGTATAAAGATCAAATTATTATTGATGGTTTACAATATTGTAAATGGGATAGGGATTATTTCCTTTCACTACAAAAAAGTGGAATAACTGCTGTTCACGTTACACTTGTTTACCATGAAATGGCAAGGGAAACTTTAACACAGTTTGCACAGTGGAATAAACTTTTTGAATTAAATAGTGATTTGATTATGCCAGTAATGAATATGGCAGATGTTCAAGTGGCAAAATCTACTGGTAAAGTAGGAATCTTCTTTGGAGCGCAAAATTGCTCTCCAATAGATGATGAAATTGGATTAATTGAAGTAATGAGAAAACAAGGTTTACTTATTATGCAATTAACATATAACAACCAAAGCTTATTAGCTACTGGGTGTTATGAAAAGAATGATAGTGGAATTACTAGATTTGGTAAACAAGCTATTGAAGAGATGAATAGAGTTGGAATGATTATTGATATGTCTCATAGCGCGCAGCAATCAACACTTGAGGCTATTGATTTATCATCGAGACCTATTTGTATTTCACATGCAAATCCAATTTTTGCACATGATGCATTAAGAAATAAGTCAAATGAAGTTATTAAAGCACTAGCTTCAAGAGGTGGATTATTAGGATTCTCACTATATCCTTTCCATTTACCAAATGGAAGTGATTGTACTTTAGATGATTTTTGTGAGATGATTGCAAAAACAGCTGATTTAGTTGGAATTGATCATTTAGGTATTGGTAGTGATTTATGTCTTAACCAACCTCAAGAAGTTTTAGAGTGGATGAGAAATGGAAAATGGTCAAAAGCTATGGACTATGGAGAAGGTTCTTCTTCAAATTCTGGATGGCCAGATGACTTACCTTGGTTCAAAGATGAGCATGGTATGGAAAATATTTATAATGGTTTAATTAAGTATGGATTTAAAGAGAAAGAAGCTAATCAAATTCTTGGCGGGAACTGGTTTAACTTCTTAAGCGACGGTTTAGAACCTAAAAATTAATCTTAAGAAATTAAGAATAACTTTTGGGTGATATTATCAAAAATATCATAAAAAGGATATGAAGATGGAAATATCTGACATTATAGAAAAAGAAGATACTTTAAAAGAATCTGATCAGGGCGAACATAAAGTTGATAAGTTAACTTTATTTATAAGTAGTGGTTTTTTAATGGCATTCGTTGTTTTAGCATTAGTGGATACAAAGTTATTAAGCACTGTTGTAAATGGTGGATTTGCTTGGTCAACTAAGTTTTTTGGGGCATATTGGCAGTTTTTATTATTAGCAACTTTTTTAATAGGTATTGGACTTACTTTAGGAAGAACTGGTTCAGTTGTTCTTGGTAATACAGAAAAAACTGAGATGAGTACTTTCCAATGGATTGCAATTATCATGTGTACATTACTTGCAGGTGGTGGAGTTTTCTGGGCAGCAGGTGAACCTATTGCTCATTTTGTTTCTCCTCCTCCATTATATGGTGCAGAAACTGATTTATTCCAAAAAGCAGTAAATTCATTATCTCAGTCATTTATGCACTGGGGATTCTTAGCATGGGCTATTTTAGGTACTTTAACTGCAATTGTATTATCTCACTTGCATTATGATAAAGGTTTACCTTTAAAACCTAGAACTTTACTTTATCCTGTATTTGGAGATAGAGTTATTCATGGACCATTAGGTTCTATTGTTGATGCTTTCTGTATTGTTGCAGTTGCTGCTGGTACTATTGGGCCAATTGGTTTCTTAGGATTACAAATTTCATATGCATTAAATGCATTATTTGGAATTGCAGATGGTTTTGCAACACAAATGACTATTATTATAATAGCAATTGTTATTTATACAATTTCTGCATTAAGTGGATTAACAAGAGGTATTCAGATTTTATCTAGATGGAATATTATCTTAGCAATTGCATTAATGTTTTTCATCTTCATTTTTGGACCAACATCATTTATTGTTGATGCTTATATCCAAGGTGTAGGATCTGCGATTCAAAATTTCCTTCCAATGGCAACATTTAGAGGTGATACTGGATGGTTAAGTTGGTGGACAGTGTTCTTCTGGGGATGGTTCTTAGGATATGGTCCTTTAATGGCTATTTTCATTGCAAGAATCTCAAGAGGTAGAACTATCAGAATGTTAATTTTAGCAGTGAGTATTTTCGCACCACTAATTACAATGTTCTGGTTTACAATCGTTGGTGGTGCTGGATTATCATTTGAAATTGCAAATCCAGGTGTTATTAGTGAAGCGTTTAAAGGATTTAATTTACCAGCATCCTTATTAGCTATTACACAGTCTTTACCATTCCCTTTAATTACTTCAATATTATTCTTAATATTGACTACAGTATTTATTGTAACAACAGGGGATTCAATGACATATACAATGAGTGTTGTTGTAAGTGGTAGTACAGAACCTAGCCCTTATTTAAGAATGTTCTGGGGTGTTTTAATGGGGGTATTAGCAATTATTCTAATATCAATTGGATCAGGTGGAATCTCGGCATTACAATCATTTATTGTAATTACAGCTGTGCCAGTTTCACTTGTCTTGCTACCAGCTTTATGGAGTGCACCACAAATAGCTATTAAAATGGCAGAAGAACAAGGTTTAAAATAAAATAAAAAGAAGTATTTTACTTCTTTTTATAACAAAATTTCAGGAGAGAGAAATGAGTGAAAATATAACTACTAAAAATTCATTATTAAGAGATTCAAGTGAAGTAATGAATTTAAAAAGAATGGGTGCAATGCATCAATCTAGAATAAGTTTTACTAGAACATTAATTAGAAGAATGGCAAATGAAAATTGGTCTATAACTAAAACTGTTTGGGACTTATGTAAAGATGGATATGGAACAGCAATTTATGAGTTAAAAACTCCAAATAATATCTATAATTTAGTAATTTTTTCTAATCATATTGAAGATGATGAAAGAAATGATAGGGTAATTGCTGAAAAATGGGATACTACATTTACACTAATTGAAGGTGAAGTAAGTAGTAAATTACTTGAAATGTTAAGAAGTAATGTTCCTTTGCAAGAAGCTGGAAGAAATACAAATAGAGCTTTAGTACTTGCTCGTGCTAATAAATCTGTAAGAGTATTTGATCATGTTGTAGACTCATTATCTAATGGACAACAACCTAATGCACAAGAACTAGCAAAAGTTGGATATATATTAAGAACTACTGCTGTTTATGGAAGCGGAAAATTTGGTATTACAGATTTTGATAATATCAAAAGTAATCCTGATTTCTCTCAATCATTTTCTGCTGAAATGTGTGCGGTTTATATTTTAAGACAATTCTCTCTTGATTGGGTAAATTATCTTGCAAAAAATAAAGGTGGAGATAAAGCTGTTTGTTTAAATAGAGATATCCAAAGATACTTAGGTATTGGAAATGCAACTGGACTTGGAATGGCTCCTTATTTAATTAGACATCCTAAGGTTGTAGACAATTGGTTACATCAAAGAGAACAAGCTTTAAGTAAAGTATCATTAGAAGAAATTACAAAAGAAAAAGTATTAGAATTAAAATCATATTTATTAAGAGCAACAAAGCACTTAACAAATGTTATTACAATAAATGAAGCCCAAAGTGCTTTAAATATAAAAGCATCAAAAGAGATGCCTATAATTATTGATACTATTGAAAATAGTTTAGATAAAAACCTTGTATGGATAGATATTGTAAAAGAGATTGAACAATACTCTTATGAAGCTCAAGAATGTGTAATCTCATCACTAATTGAGTTATATCCTTCTTTAGTAGATGTTCATGAAAATCATATGACTATTGATGAACAACCATTAGAATTATCTGATGTATCAATTAAAGATTTAAAAGAAATTTTAAGTTCAAGATATTCATGGGCTATAGATATTGATTTTGCAAAAGAAGATAGTAATTATTGGTTCTGGTATGTATCAGAAGATAAGGAAGAACCAAGATTAGGTATTAGAAATGTAGATAAGGGTTCTGATCAAGAACAGCCTTTAGATATTGCAAGACAAGCTAATAAATTAAATAGAAAAATTGCAGAACTTAGTGATGATGAGTCTGTAACGAAGTTTTTACTTCAAAATCCAGAGTTTACTTCAATTACTAGAAGAGTTTGGACTATGGGGAACTGTGTTATGGGTGAGATTCAAGCAAATGTTCTTGATAAAGAGTTCTTACCAATGGATTTATTAAGAGCAAAACTAGCAATGTTTGGAGCTACAAAATTTGATCCAAGATCTGATAGATGGGTTCAAGTAACATTTTTCCAAAGTGCACCATTAACTGATGAAATTCATCCAAATGAGTGGTTATTTCCTTTATTACCTGTAAATAATGATGATAAATTAGATATTTCAGATGATGATATTTGTGTATCTCAAAATGAATTAAAAGCTATCTGTATTAAGGCATACAATGGACTTAACCTAAATTCTGGTGAAGCTGATATTGTTGCTAAAATGGTACTTGATTTAGAAATGGCAGGATTGAATGGAGTTAAGCATTTTGTAAAAGCTTTACATCATTTAAAGAATGATAATGCTTTTAATGTAAATCTAGAATCAAATGATTCTAAAATTGTTGTTGACTTAGGTTCATGCAGTATTTTATGTCATATTCAAATTATTGTTGCTTTTGCAATTGAGCATATGAAAAATAATGATGAGGTAAGTATTGAAATTAGAAATTGTCATAATAGATGGTTAGCTTATAATCAATTAAGAAGATTATCAAGTAAAGGTTTAAACGCAAGATTTACTTGGGATAATAGTAGTGATTCTAAAAGTATAGAATATACAATTAATGAAAATGAAGAGTACCCAAGTGTTGCTATTAATACAAGTAGCGAGGCTATTAAAAATAGATTAACTTTACAAATAAGTAAAAATAAATTTGATAATGAAAATTGTGAAAAAGCACAAACTTGTATTTCATCAGAAGAAATAAAAAAATCATATGAAAAAGCAGTGGATATGGGAATTTTAATTTCTAAAGCTGATTGGGATGAAATCAAATTAGTTGCACGAGGTATCTTAGTAGAATCAAGTGAAAGTTCACGAAATGATGCTGGTGGAGTAGTAACTCTATAAGTGTATAAATATCACTTTACTAAAAGTAGTAAGGTGATATATAAAGTAAATAAAGGAATATAATTATGAGTGAATTTCATTCACATATTAAACCAGCTGGAGGTTGGGGAGCTTTAAAATCTTCTGCTAAGTTTATTTTTAATGCAGACTTTTTTAAAACTTCTAAAACTCTTTTATCTTTAAATCAAGTAAATGGAGTTGATTGTCCAGGTTGTGCTTGGCCAGATCCTGATGAAAATGAACGTTCAATGAATGAGTACTGTGAAAATGGTGTAAAAGCTATTGCTTTTGAAACTACAAAAAAAAGAGCTTCAAGGGAATTATTTAAAGAAAAAACAGTTAGTGAATTAAATGAATTAGATGTTTTTACTATTACTAATCAAGGTCGATTAACTGAACCATTTTATTATAATAAACAAACAGATAAATATGAAGCTATTTCATGGCAAAAAGCTTTTTATACAGTAGGAAAACATTTAAAAGAATTAGATAAACCTGATGATGCAATCTTTTATACTTCTGGAAGAACTTCAAATGAAGCAGCTTTTTTATATCAATTAATGGGGAGAATGATTGGAACAAACAACTTCCCTGATTGTTCAAACATGTGTCATGAAAGCTCAGGTGTAGGAATGGGTGAATCTGTTGGAATTGGTAAAGGAACAGTATCTTTAGAAGATTTTCATAAAGCAGAGCTTATTATAATTTTTGGTCAAAATCCAGGAACTAATCATCCTAGAATGCTAAGTGAATTACAAAAAGCTAATAAAAGAGGTGCGAAAATTGTTTCTATTAATCCTTTGAAAGAAGCAGGATTAGTATCTTTTGTACATCCACAAGATGTTGGGCAAATGATTACAAACAAACCAAGTTCAATTAGTACAAATTATTATCAAGTAAAAATGGGATCAGATATGGCTTTAATTCAAGCTATTATCAAATATATTTTAGAAAACCATTCAATTACTTTAGACTTAGACTTTATACAAAATCATACAGCAGGTTTTGAAGAGTATAAAAAAGAGATATTAGAAAAAGACTGGAAAGATTTAGTTTCTCAAACTTCATTAAAAGAAGAAGAAATTATAGAAATAGCTGAGCTTTATGTTGAGTCTGATAAAACTATTTGTTGTTGGGCTATGGGATTAACACAACATGAACATGGTGTTACAACTATTGAAGAAGTAATGAATTTACTTTTATTAAAAGGTAATATTGGAAAAGAGGGAGCTGGTGCTTGTCCTGTAAGAGGTCATAGTAATGTTCAAGGTGATAGAACAGTAGGAATTTCAGAAGCTCCAAAAGAAGAGTTCTTACAAAAAATCGATAGTGTATTTAACTTTAAAAGTCCAAGATCTCATGGTTATGATGTAGTTCATGCAATAAAAGCTATGCATAAAGAAAAAAATAAAGTCTTTATAGGACTTGGTGGAAATTTTGCAGATGCAGCACCTGATACAAAAATGACATATGAAGCTTTAAGGTCATGTGATTTAACAGTACATATTTCAACACATTTAAATAAAAGTCATTTAATTTGTGGAAAAGAAGCCTTGATTTTACCATGTTTAGGTAGAACTGAATTAGATATTCAACAACATGGAGTTCAAAGTGTAACTGTTGAAGACTCTATGAGTATGGTTCATAGCTCAAAGGGTAAAAATATTCCAATTACTAGAGATTTAAAATCAGAGCCAGCAATTATTGCAGGTATTGCAAATGCAGCTTTAGGAAATGAAAAAGTAGATTTTATTGATTTAGTTAGTGATTATGGAAAAATTAGAGAAAAAATAGAAGAAGTATTACCAAATTTTGTATCTTATAATGAAGCTATAGAAAATCCTGGTGGCTTTGAATTATATAATTCTGCAAAAAATAGAGTTTGGGAAACACCATCTAAAAAAGCTAATTTTATTATAAATGAAACTCCTAATTTAAACTTAGAAGATAATCATTTATCTTTAATGACTATGAGATCACATGATCAGTTTAATACAACTGTATATGATACAAATGATAGATATAGAGGAATTGAAAATAAAAGAAGAATCATCTTCTTAAATGAAAAAGATATTAATAAACTTGGATTTAAAAATGGAGATTTTGTAAATATACAATCCCATTCAAAAGATAAGATTAAAAGAGAAGTTCTAAACTTTGAGATTGTTTCTTATGATATAAAAGAAGGATGTGCAGGAGCTTATTTCCCTGAAGCTACTCCTTTAGTATCAATTGAGCATTTTGATAAGAAAAGTTTTACTCCTTCATATAAGTTTATTGATATAACTTTAGAGAAAGTAATTAATAGAGGGTAAAAAAGTGAGTATTTATAATCCAAATATAGATGGAATAGAATATACAAAAAATATTGACGAGAAATTTATTAATATAAAAATTCCACTTTCAAAAGATAATCAATACTTAATTGATTATCTTTTTGATGAGTTAGGGAAACTAAATCTAAAACAGTTAACTAAAAATTGGATTGTTGATGAAAAAAACTGTTCTCTTATAAGTCCAGATAGAACAATCTCTTTAACTAAAAGAGAACTTGTATTTGTAAAACTTTTGCTGAAAAATAGAACAGTTACATATGAGCAAATGATGTGGACTATTTGGGAAGGTAAGATTGATATTACTCAAAATGCTATAAAAGTTTTTGTGAAAAATTTCAAAAAAAAGATCCCTCCTTCTATTCTTAAAAATTTAAATGGCATAGGGTATCGTCTAGTAAACACCTCGTTTTAGGCTTAGTTCATATATTTATAGGAAGATATATTTAAGATATATTTAATTATAATCAAATTATAAATAAAATGAACTGGGTTATTTAAATGAAAAATAAACTAAAAAGAGCTAAAAATAAAACAATGACAGAACAAGTTTATGAAAAACTTGAAGATCTAATTGTTTTTTGTGAAATAGAACCAGGTACTGTTTTAACAGAAGCTGAGATATCTGAAATGGTAGGTGCTGGACGTACACCTGTTCGTGAAGCCTTACGATTACTTGCAAATGAATCTTTGGTAAATATTTCTAGAATTGGAGTTTTAATTCCTGAAATGAGTGGTTCAACTCAATTACAACTACTTGAAGTAAGACGTGCAATACTACAGCTATGTGTTAAATCAGCAATTGAAAGACTTACAGAACTTGATAAAAAGAATATACAAGAATTACTTGATATTGTAGATGATCAAGATGATGTGGAGTTTTTGCATTGGTTAAAAGAGAGACATAGAATATTAGCGAAGTGTTCAAAAAATCAATTTATCTATGAAGAACTAAGAAATGTTCAAGGCTTATCTCATAGATTTTGGTATTACTATGCAAAAAAAGATGATCATCATAAAGGAAAGGTTCTACATAAGAAAATTCTTGAAGCAGTATTATCTCAAGATACAAAATCAGCATCATTATATGTAGATGAACTAATCGATTACTTAGAGGCATTTGTTAGAAGCCACTCTATATAATATATAATCCTAATATCTATTTATTAGGATTCTTCTTATTTTATCCCCTAATCATAATTAAAAATCTTTTAATATTATTATTGAATGTATAAGGCTATTTTTTTCTAATAATTTAGTATATACTTAGAATATATCTTAAGTATATTTTAAGTTAAGGAGGAGTAAACTGACATTATATAAACAATAAAGGATGAGATATGTTTAGAAATAAATTACTAGGTACAGCGTGTGCATTAATGTTAGGTGCAGTAAGTTTAAGTGCAGAAACATGGAAGTTCGCAAGTGAAGAAGCAAAAAAAGATGTTCAAGATATCTATGCTCAAGAGTTTGCAAAAGTAGTTAAAAAAGAGTCTAATGGAAAGATTAAAGTTAGAATCTATTATTACGGGCAACTTGGTGGTGAAAATGATATTGTTGAATTAACATCAAATGGTTCAATTCAATTCGTATCTGTGGGAACTGGTCACTTAGGATCATACGTACCAGAAGTTCAATCAATTTCTATTCCATATGTATTAACTAATAATGAAGATGCAGCTTATGAAGTATTAACTACAAGTAAAACTATTTATAATGATTTAGCACCAAAATTCGAAAAAGCTAATCTAAAACTTTTATCAATGATTTCTGAGGGTGAAATGGCATGGGGTGCAAATAAACCTATTAGAACTCCAGAAGATTTCGCAGGTCAAAAAATCAGAACATTTACATCTACAATTCCAGTAGAAACATACAAAGCATTCGGTGCAGTTCCAACTCCATTATCATGGGGAGAAGTTTACTCTTCATTACAATTAGGAACAGTTGATGGTATGGTAAATCCAATGTACTTCATTTATAATGCTAAATGGCACATGGTACAAAAATATATTATGTTCCCAGGTCAACAACCATATATTGGAACAATTTCAACAAATGCAAAATGGTTTGCTAAACAAACTCCAGAAAAACAAGCAATTATTAACAAAGCTATTAAAGCAGCAAACAAAGCAGCATTTGAATACCAAAAGAAAATTAACAAAGAAAATACAGCAAAAATGTTAGAAGAAAACAAAGAGTTAAAACTTATTACATTAACAACAGAAGAGAGAGCTAGATTTAAAGAATTAAGTAAATCTTTACATGGAACTTTCCTAGATGTTGTAGCTAAAGCGTACCCAGATGGGAAAAAAGATCAAGCTAAAGAAGATGCTAAAAAAATCTTAAATAACTTAATTAAAGAAGTAAAAGACGCAGAAAGCAGACACTAAATAAAAGCCCCTCTCGGGGTTTTTTTAAGGAAAGAAGATGGAAATAAAAGTAATAAATAGCGAACTTAACAATACAATTTCTCACAATGGAAAAATAGGTTTAATACTTCTTGCAACAGATCAAATTACATTATATGAATTTGAAGCAATTTTAAAAGATACTGGAGTTTTATGTTTCCCTTCACGGGTAATGATGGATTCAGTTGAATTAACGCCAGAAGTTTTAATGGCAATTAAAAATGAATTAGCAAGTGCTACAAGAACTATCTTACCAGGTATGACTTTAGATGTAGTGGCACTTTCATGTACATCTGCTTCTATGACAATAGGTGAAGATGAAGTTGCAAGAATTATTAAACAAAGTGATTCAAAAAGAGAAATCAAAGAAGTAACAAATCCGTACACAGCAATTAAAAATGCATGTGAGTTTTTAAATATAGATGAGTTAGGAGTAATTACTCCATATAGTAAAGAAGTTACTCAAGGTATTTTAGATGGAATGGAACCTAATATTAAAACTATTAGTGCTGCAACATTTAATAACCCAAATGACAATTTAGTTCCAAGTATTACTCCTGAGTCTATAAAAGATGCAGTAATTCAAATGGCAAAAGATGAAAATATTAAAACAATTTTTGTTTCTTGTACAAATTTAAATATTTGCAGATACATAGATGAATTAGAAGAAATTACTGGGAAGAGAATCTTAACAAGTAACCAAGTTATGGCTTGGGACATTTTAAGATTAGCAAATTATAAAAAACCTATTTTAGGTTTTGGTTCACTTTTTAAGGAAGAAAGATAATATGAAAAATGTATTGGCAAGAGTAAATTCCATTACTGCAAAAGTAGAAAAGGTAATTTTATCTTTATCTATTTTGCTAATGATGATTAATACAACTGCAAATGCTTTAGGAAGATATATCTTCAACCAAAGTATATATTTTTCTGAGGAATTAAATCAGTTTTTAATGGTATCCGTGACATTTGTTGGTTTAGCTTATGCAGTAAGAAATGGTAGAAATATCAGAATGACTGCTATTTATGACGCATTAAGTCATAAAAAGAAAAAGTTCTTAATGATTATTATTGCAATTTCTACATCAATGTTGATGTTTTTATTAGCTTATGAAGCTTATAACTATGTAATGCAATTAAAAGAGATAAACAGATTAAGTCCAGCACTTCAAATAGAAGTTTATTTAGTATATATGATTGTGCCTATTGGATTTTTTATGTCGGGAGTTCAGTTCTTCATTAGGTTTATTCAAAACCTGTTCCATGATGAGATTTATCTCTCTTATGATGTTATTGAAGAGAAAGATTGTGATTCAAATATAGGAGATCAAGCATGTTAGAATTTTTACAAAATGTGATAAATGGTGAGCTTGATGTTTATGTAATTACTTTTACTCTTTTATTTGTAATGGTAGTTTTATTATTTTTAAGTTTCCCAATGGTTGTACCTTTAACGGTAGCAACAATGATAGGTTTTTTACATTTTTCAGATTTACCTCTGCAAAATATAATTCAGCAAATGATTACAGGTATTACACCAAATGCACTAATAGCAATTCCAATGTTTATTTTTGCAGCAGATATTATGACCAGGGGTCACACAGCTACAAGATTACTTGATTTAATTGAAGTATTTATTGGTCACTACAGAGGTGGATTACCAATTACAACATGTATTTCATGTACATTATTTGGTTCTGTTTCTGGTTCAACTCAAGCAACAGTTGTATCTGTTGGTTCAATTATGAGACCAAAGCTTTTAAAAGCAGGATATAAAGATAATTTTATTTTAGGACTTATAATCAATGCAAGTGATATTGCTTGGTTAATTCCACCTAGTATTGGTCTTATTTTATATGGAGTTTTAGCAAATGCAAATATTGCTGAACTGTTCATTGCAGGAATTGGTCCAGGTCTTATTTTAACAGCTCTGTTTTCAGTTTATTGTTACATTTATTCTGTAATGCATCAAGATGAAATTACATTAGCACCAAAAAAAGATTGGTCTGCTAGATTTCAAGCAGTTAAAAAATCAATTTTACCAATGGGATTCCCAGTACTAATTGTAGGTGGGATTTACTCAGGAGCATTTACTCCAACAGAAGCAGCAGCCTTCTCAGTATTGTATGCAATTATATTAGAAGTTGTAATTTATAGGAAATTAGGACTATCTGATTTAATTGATTCATCATTAAGTACAGGGCTTATTACAGCAGTTGTATTTATCCTTGTTGGTGCTGGTCAAGCCTTCTCTTGGTATATCTCATTTGAGATGATTCCTCAAGAGTTACTTGGAGCATTAGATTTAGAAAATGCAAGTCCTGAGTTTATACTATTTGTTATCTCAGTAGCATTTGTTGTTGGATGTATGTTTGTTGATTCAATTGTTGTATTACTGATTTTAACACCAGTATTTATGCCAATTATTGATTCATCAGGAATTGATCCAGTTTTAGTTGGAGTTGTAATTACTTTACAAATGGCAATTGGTTCGGCAACGCCACCATTTGGATGTGATATTTTTACTGCCATTGCGGTATTTAAAAAATCATATATGCAAGTAATTTCTGGAATTTTACCATTCTTCTTAATACTAATGTTGATGTCAGCGATTTTAATATTCTTCCCTGATTCAGCCCTGTTCTTAAGAGATTTGGCATTTGATAAATAGATAATAAAAAATAAAATAAATTAATAAAAGTAAGGATAAACATCATGATAAACAATTTTAAACAATATTTAAACAATACAGAATTTTTCGATAATACAGCAAACACAGTAGTAGGTAAGTACGAGCACCAAGATATTTTAAGTCTAGAAGGTTTTGAAAAAGCATCAAAAGAGATTACATCTTGGGACGAGTATGCAGTTACTCCACTTGTAAGCTTAGATGAATTAGCAGAACAAACAGGTGTTTCAAAACTATATTACAAAAATGAGCACTTTAGATTCTCTCTTAAAAGTTTCAAAGCTTTAGGTGGAGCATACGCAGTTGCAAATTTATTAATTGGAAAATTAAAAGAGCAAGGTATTGATGCTAATTCAAATGATTTATTAGCAGGAAAATATAAAGATATTACAAGCAAGATTACAGTTTCGTGTGCAACAGATGGAAATCATGGTAAATCAGTAGCATGGGGAGCATCAAACTTTGGTTGTAATTGTGAAATTTTTATTCATTCACATGTAAGTGTAAGTAGAGAAAATGAAATTGCTAAATATGGTGCAAAAGTAAATAGAATTGATGGTAACTATGATGATTCAGTTCATATTGCAGATAAAACAGCTGCAGAGAAAGGTTACTTTACAGTTTCTGATACTTCATATGAAGGTTATACAGAAGTACCAAAAGATGTAATGCAAGGTTATACAATTATGGTTGATGAAGCATTAAAACAAATGGGTGAAAAACCAACACATGTATTCTTACAAGGTGGAGTTGGTGGAATGGCAGCAGCAGTTGCATCTTTCATTTTAGAAACTTACCAAGAAGAATCACCAATTTTTGTAATGATTGAACCAACTAATGCAGATTGTTTATTACAAAGTGCAAAAAATGGAACTCCTACAGTAGTTCATGGAGATTTAGACACAGTAATGGCTGGTCTTTCTTGTGGAGAGATTTCACTATTAGCATGGAAGATTTTAGAAAATAAAACAAAAGCATTCTTCTCTATTCCTGATGAACCAATTGCCCAAGTTATGAAATACTTATCAGAATTACCAGAGCCAGTAGTTGCAGGTGAATCAGCAGTTGCAGGACTTGCAGGTTATATGATTACTCAACACAGTCCTGAGTATAGAGAAGCATTACAAATTGATGAAAATTCAAAAATTCTTTTCTTAGGAACAGAAGGTGATACAGATGCAGTTGTTTATGAAAAAATGGTAGGGAAAAGCTCTGCTGAGGTTCTAAAAAAGGCTTAATCATGGAAAAAATATTTGAAGGTATTCCTTTTGAGGAAATAAAACAAAGAGCTGAATTTTATAAAGAAGATATATACAAATTTACAAGAGATTTAGTTAGATGTCCAGGAGGTTCAGGTGATGAATCTCTTGCAGCTAAATGTACTATTGATGAGATGAAAAAATTAGGTTTTAATAAAATAGATATTGACCCAATGGGAAATATATTAGCTTATATTGGAACGGGAAAACATTTAATAGCAATGGATGGTCACTTAGATGTAGTTGGAGCTGGAAACCTTGATAACTGGAATTATGACCCATATGAAGGTTTCGAAGATGAAGAGAGAATTATAGGTCGAGGGACAACAGATATGAAAGGTGCAATTGCATCTATTGTATATGCTGCGAAGATTATTACTGATTTAGATATTAAAGATGATTTTACACTTTTAGTTTCTGCCTCTGTTGCAGAAGAAGATTGTGATGGGCTATCTTGGAAATATATGATTGAAGAGCAAAATGTAAGACCTGAATTTGTACTATTAGCGGAACCTAGTGATGGAAAAATTTGTAGAGCACAAAAAGGACGAATGGAAATTTCTGTTACTACTTATGGAACATCTGCACATGGCTCGATTCCACATACAGGTGATAACGCTATTTACAAAATGTCAGGGATTCTTCAAGAGTTAAGAGCTTTAAATGAGAACTTATTAGTTGATGATTTACTTGGTAAAGG
>Ga0193952_1000244_pt1 | contig 23124 bp, 20 predicted proteins | sample BB_3_MG_FD_140368 | JGI IMG/M metagenome (GOLD analysis project Ga0193952, IMG submission 140368) | Microbial mat bacterial communities from the Broadkill River, Lewes, Delaware, United States - BB_3_MG | ecosystem: Environmental > Aquatic > Freshwater > River > Microbial mats | place: USA... | reverse complement strand
TTATATATTGATACTGATGTTTCTTTTGCCGATTTAAAACAAACTTTATTGTATTTCACAAAAGAGATGTTTGGAAAATCTAAAATACGTTTACGTCCTTCATATTTCCCTTTTACTGAACCAAGTGCTGAAGTAGATATTTATTGGGGGTTAGAAACAGAAACTGATTACAAGATAACAAAAGGTACAGGTTGGCTTGAAATTATGGGTTGTGGAATGGTTGACCCTAATGTATTGAAAAATGCTAATATTGACCCTGACGTTTATTCTGGATACGCCTTTGGAATGGGAATAGAACGTATTGCTATGTTATTATACCAAATACCAGATATAAGAATGTTTTATGAAAACGATGTTCGTTTCCTAGAGCAATTTAAATCTGTTTTATAAATTACAAATTCCGCTCTTTTGCGGAATTTTTTTTAATTAAAATCTAATGAAAGAAGATATTAAAATTCCTGAAGTTACTAATGTTTTTATGGCTGTTGTTAAGGAATATAATGAAGAGTTTCAATGTGAAGATTGGAACGCTTACATAATAAATAATAAAGAGGTTGACTTAGATATAGTTTTGATAGTTTCTAAAGGTTATGATGAGGATAAACTGATTGAAACTTCGTTAATGCGTCATAAAATTGAAAAACTTCCTGCAAATTCTTTTGCTAAAGTTGAACTATTACAAGGTGAAGTTATAAATCTTTCGAATTTTTTTAATGTTACTTTTTTTGAAGGATCACAAATGTTTGAAAAAAAATATTTGTTTGAAAAAGGAACGATTAAGGAAGGTGCTTTAAGAATGCTACCTCTTTTAAATAAAAGAGGTATTTTAATTAAATAAAAAAATCTTCTAACAAATTATAAATGAAAAAAAATCTAGCAATTATTCTAGTTTGTTTACCCTCCATCTTATTTGCTCAGGATATTTCATTGTATGTTGGAACATATACAGATTCAACAAGTAATGGAATTTATCATTATAATTTCAACTCTAAAACCGGAGAAATAAGCAATCAACAATTGGCTGCAAAAACTAAAAATCCTTCATTTTTAACATTTTCAAGTAATAAGAAATATTTATTTTCAGTAAATGAAGTTGATAATTATGATAACACTAATAATGGCTTTGTAAGTTCATTTCTCGTTAAAAAGAATGGTACTCTACAATTATTGAATGAAATTAATTCAAATGGTGCTCATCCATGCCACATTTCATTAAATAAGGAAGGAACAAAAGCTGCAATATCTAATTATTCAGGAGGTACTATTTCTATTCATGAAATTGGGAAAACAGGAATAAATCAAGCTAATCAGATTATAAATCATAACGTTTCTGTAAAAAAATCACATGCGCATTCTTCTCATTTTTTTAATAATGAATTGTTTGTTGCAGATTTAGGTCTAGATTATTTAGCACATTACAAAAACAATGGTCATAAATATTTATTGAATACTAATTATTCAATGACAAATAAAGCTGGTCCACGGCACTTTGAAATAACTGAAAATGGAAATTTTATTTATGTTATTAATGAATTAAACTCTACTATAACTGTATTAAAAAAGAAAAATGAAGCGTTTAATAAAGTTCAAAATATTAGCACCTTAGATACTAAATTTAAAGGTGAAAACTTTTGTGCTGATATTCATTTATCTAAAGATGAAAACTATTTATATGGTTCAAATAGAGGTGAAAATACAATAGTTGTATTTAAGATTAATAAATCAAATGGATTACTAAAAAAAATACAAACTATTAGTACTTATGGCAATTGGCCCCGTAATTTCACACTATCTCCTACTGGGAATTTTTTATTAGTTGCCAACCAAAAAAGTAGAAATATTAGTGTTTATAGCCTTAACCAAGATAACGGTAAATTAACTTTTTTTCACAGTAAAAATACTCCAACTCCTGTTTGTTTACTTTTTTAATTCAAAATAATAGATATTATCTGAATTGTTATATCTATATGTATTAATATAACCACTTTTTTCATTAAGAAATATTACGCTTAAATCATCAAATTCAGAATTAAACATCTCTACCTTTACAGGTAATGACCAAATATTATCTCTTTTCACTGTCTTATAAATATTGAAATGGCTATTTTCTATTTTAAGTTCATTAACAATATATTTTCCATTTTCAATAGTGTATGACTGCTCTAAAATTTTTCCACTTGAAATATTAGATGAAAAATAAATTGTATTTTCATTATATATAGTAGGGTTTAATATATCAAATTTTGGATTTGAAATATAAATTAATTCGCCTTTAATCCATTCACTTTTATCATTTCTAATTAACTCTAATAAATGTGGATATCCTTTTTCATTAGAGACAACAATCATTCTTTTCCCGTCTTTTGATATTGAAGGATCTGTAAAAGAAAAATCAGGATTCAGATTAGTTAGAGGTTCAATTTCAACAATCTCAAAATCATTTATTAAGCCTTTATAGATAGCATTATTTTTAATTTTAATGTTATTTTTCGATGAAGTAAGACCTGTAAAATAAATTTCATTTTTATAAACTGCAAACGGACCAGTTGAATATTTATAATTTGTTTTAAATCTGATTATTTTTGAATCAAAATCCTTAAAATAATACTTATTACTTCTCTTATTTGAAGCATAAATAATTCCTTCATTGTAAATAGCTGGCCAAATATTACCATCTGATTTTAAAGATATATGTGATTCAAATATTTTAATATTTTCATTTTCACTTATTAAAATATTTTCTTGGGCATTTGATCTAATTATAGATAATATTACAATTAAAATAAATACATATTTTTTCATTTTTTTAATGCTACTTTTTTATTCCAATTATTTCTTTCTCTACACAAGAGGTATTTTTTATTAAATACTTGTTTAAAACTTCATATAATATTTCTTTATTAATAGGTTTTGAAATAAAAGCATCACAACCTGCGTTAATTGCCTTTTTCTTGTCTTCTGCTGTTGAATATGCTGTTTGGGCAATTATTGGCAAATCAGGGCTTAATTCTTTTATTTGAGAAGTAGCTTTAAACCCATTTAAAACTGGCATTTTTAAATCCATTAATATTATATCTATATTTGAATTCTTTTCACAAAATTCAACAGCTTCCTGTCCGTTTTTTGAATGAATAATATCACAATTTAATTTCATTGTATCATTTAAAATTGTTTCTAAATACATAAAATTAACTTCCTCATCTTCAGCAATTAAAATTCTATACTTATCCTTAGATTCAACATTAATTAAATCGCTATAAACTGGTACAAAAGGAATTGTAACATAAAACGTAGCTCCTGATTTTTCAATTGATTTAACAGAAATTTTTCCACCTATTAACTCTGTATTTTCTTTTGCAATGGATAGTCCTAATCCTAAACCTCCAACTTTTTTTGTAAGATCTTTTTCTGCTTGAGTAAAACGCTCAAATATTTTTTCGTGATATTCTTCTTTTATCCCTATCCCTGTATCTCTAATATAAATTTCAAGCTCTTGAATTTCATTGTTCTTTTTTAAATCATAACCAAACTCAATAAAACCATTAGACGTAAATTTTAAGGCGTTTTCTAATAAATTACTTAAAATTTTATTCAATTTAATTTTATCAGAAATTATAGTGCTTTGTTTATCAGACAATCCCTTTATTAAATACAAAGGCGTTTTATTTTCTTTAGCTTTTATGTCAAAAATTGAAAATAATTCTAATAGTAAATCATTTAAACAAACTTCTTCTGCCGCTGTTTTAACCTGTTTTGTTCCAAGTTTGGATATTTCTAAAATATCATCAATAATATGTAGTAATTGATTTCCACTATTTTTAATAATATTTATAAAATTATTTCTTTTTATAGCGTCTAAATTTGGTTCATTTAACATTTGAGAAAATCCTAAAATACCATTCATTGGGGTCCTTATCTCATGTGACATATTATTTAAAAACTCTGTTTTTAAGCGATCACTTTCCTCGGCTTCCTCTTTAGCAATAATTAACTCTCTTTCCGCTTTTTTTAAGGCCGTAATATCGGTTAATGATACAATTACTTTACCTTCATTATCAATTTTAGCCAATTTTAAGATTGCTGTAATTTTCTCACCATCTTTTCTAGTGTATTCAGCTACGGTTCTAAATTCATTTTCATTTGAAACAACAGCTATCAGTTCATTTTTAAGAACTTCAATTGCTTTTTTATCAATTGTTTTTCTTAATTGAGCTAATAATTCTTCTTTGTTTTCAACTAAAAACAAATCTAATGTATTGCGATTCACACTAATTATTTTAATTTCAAGAACACACTGCATTACAAAATCTGGGTTCTCTTCTAAAAATAAATTTAAATCTTCAACTTCTTCTTTCTTTGCATTTAGCAATTTTATTGCCGAAGAATAATCTTCCTCCCATAAAGAAATTGGACTGAGTTCAAATAAGTTTTTAAACCTGTAATTACTTTCTAAATGAAGCCTATTTTTCTCAGATAACTCAAAGCTTAATTTTTTAAGTTCAATATTTTTTGCTTCTAATTTTTGGTAGGTTCCTTTTAATTGAGAAATATCTGTTACAAGTGCTAATGATCCTGTTTGGTTATTATCATTATCAAAAATTACAGAAGTATTAAATAAACATGGAACATTTTGACCGTCTTTTTTCTGAAGAGAAATTTCATAGCTAGTTGCAAGCCCCAAACTGCGTTTTTCCATTTGTTTCTTAAAAACCTCTTTATTTTCAAGATCTACAAAATCATAAATAGGCTTTCCTAATAATTCAGATTCATCATAATCCAGAATCCTACACATTTCTTTATTTACCTGAATTGTTTGTTGATTCTTATCAATAATCCAAAAACCTTCGTTTGCTGTTTGTAATATTTTATATAAATAATTTTCTTTCTCTTTTATAGTTTCATAAGCTGAATTTAAATCTTCCTCAGCTTTTTTTCTTATCGTAATATCTTCTTGAATTCCTAAATAATTAGTTATTTCACCAAGTTCATTTTTTATTGGTGTAATTGTTGCCTGCACCCAAAAAATATCACCTTTTTTAGACCTATTTTCAAATTGACCACTCCATATTTCACCACTTGTTATTACTTTCCACATTTGAGAAAAGTCAATTATTGATTGCCTTCCTGAGTTCAAAACCCTAGGGTGTTTCCCTATAATTTCATTTGCTTTATAGCCTGTATATTCAGAAAATTTAGGGTTCGTATATTGAATTATTCCATTTAAATCTGTTATAATAATAGCATTGGCGCTTTGTTCTACAGCTGCCGACAATTTCTTATTTTCAACTTCAGATTTTTTTCGTTTTGTAATATCTCTAAAAGCTGATACACTTAAATCTTTATAATTTTTAGTGCTTATACTTCTTGTTTCAATTTCAATAGGAAAAACCGAGCCATCCTTTCTTATCCCTTCTGTTTCAAAGGGTAAATTATACTGATTCCTTCTATTTTTTGAAATGATTTTATGCTGTTTTTTTGGGTAGATAATTTTAGTAATATCTTTTCCAATAATTTCTTCACGTGAATAACCAAACATTCTTTTAAAGGATAAGTTGGAATCAATTGCAATTCCCATATCATGAATTAAAATTCCTTCAAAAGAAAGATCGGATAGTTTTTTGAATTTATATTCGTTTTCTTCTGCCTTTAATTTTGACTTTTTCAAGTCGTTAATTTTTATTTTTAGAATGTTATCATAAAGAATTTTTTCAAGAATTTTTTCAACTTTTACAGAAATAATTTTAAGAACTAACTCTAAGGTTTTATAATTTTCTAATGGATTTGTATCTAAAATAGAAATTAAACCAATAGGCTCTTTAATTGAATTCCATAAAGGGATTCCTATATAACTCTCTACCTTCATTTCAACCAATGTTCTATCTATTGGGAATAAATTTTGAACATTATTGGGATAAATTTGAAGTTTATTACCTAACACATTTTCACAAGGAGTTCCTGCTATTAAATAGGTTATATTGTTTTTTGCTTCATTTTTACCATAGTAAGCCACAGACTTTATTTCATTAGGCTTGTTTAATGAATATTTAGAAATTAAAACGTATTTAACATTCAATAACTCTGCTAAAAATAAAGATGTGTTTTTCAAAAAAACCTGATAATCTTTAGTATACCCGTTTTCGGCTATAAACTCTAATGTTTTATTTATAAATTTCTGATCCATTTTTTATTTTTGATAAACAAACCTTTCTAACACATTCAAAAGAGACTCCTTGTTTATTGGTTTTGATATAAACTCATTACAACCTGCCTCCATCGCTCTATCCCTATCCTTTAAAGTTGAATAAGATGTTTGTGCTATTATTGGTATGTTGGGCCTAAACTCTCTAATTTCAGAGGTCGCTTTAAATCCATTAAGTATCGGCATTTTTAAATCCATCAATACAAGATCAATCGCATTATTTTTTTTACAATAATCTACTGCTTCTTTACCATTTTTTGCATGTATTATATTGCAATTTATTTTTAATATATCTTTTAATAATGTTTCAAGATATAAATAATTTACCTCTTCATCATCAGTTATTAAAAAAGTTTGTTTCGATTTTGAGTCTTCAATTATAATATCTGAATCACTATATACTGGTATAAAAGGGATGGAAACATAAAATATAGAACCTTCATTAATTTTTGATTTTACCGATATTTTACCTCCCAAAAGTTCTGCATTTTCTTTTGCAATTGATAAGCCTAATCCAAGGCCTCCAACCTTTTTAGAAATTTCTTTTTCTGCTTGAGAAAAACGTTTAAAAATTAATTTTTTATGTTCTTCTTTTATCCCAATACCCGTATCCTTTACATAAATTTTTAATTTATTATTTTTAAGTTTATATCCAAATTCAATAAATCCATCTCGTGTAAATTTTAAAGCATTCTCTAATAAATTACTAAGAATTTTATTTAATTTGGTTCTATCGGTTAAGATTGTGCTTTCATTATTTGAAAGTTCTTTTTTAAGGTATAAAGGGGTTTTGTTTTCTTTAGCTTTTAAATCAAATATTGAAAACATTTCTAACAACACATCATTTAAACATACTTCTTCTTCTAAAACCTTAACCTGTTTGGTTCCAAGTCGAGAAATTTCTAGTATATCATCAATAATATTTAACAGTTGATTTCCACTATTTTGAATTATACCCACAAAATTATTTCTCTTGTTTGATTCTAACCCTGGTTCATTTAGCATTTGAGAAAACCCTAAAATTCCATTTAAAGGAGTTCTTATTTCATGAGACATATTATTTAAAAACTCAGTTTTTAAACGATCGGCTTCTTCTGCCTTTTCTTTCGCTTTTTTTAATGCAGAAATATCAGTTATAGTGGCAATAACTTTATTTGTAGATTCAATTAAGGTTGATTTTATTATGACCGAAACTAACTTACCGTCAGTTCTTAAAAACTCTGTTTCTCCAATAAACTCGTTAGCTCCTAAAGCAAATGTTAGTAATTCCTTTCTAATGGCATCAACAGATCTCTTACTGTTTGTTTTTCTAATGTGTGACACCAGTTCATTTTGGTCTTTTACTTTAAGCAATTCAAGAGTGGCTTTATTTACATTTAAAACTTTAATTTTTGATATACACTCCTTTATAAAATCTTTATTTTGGCGTAAATATTTCTTGAAATTTGGGTTTTCTTTCCTCTTTTTATTTAATAGGTTAATAACTTCAGAAAAATCCTGCTCCCATATTGAAACCGGGCTTTGCTCAAATAAATTTTTAAATTGAGTTGTACTCTCAAGTAGTAAATTATTATTTTGTGACAGTTCATAACTTAATTTTCTTAGCTCCTGATTTTGGTTTTCAGACATTTCATAGGCTTTTTTTAGATCTGAAATATCAGTTACCATAGCAAACGATCCTAATCTATTATTTCGTTTGTCATAAATTGGAGCTGTTTTAAATAAGCATGGAATCTTTTCTCCGTTGCTTTTATTTAATTCAATTTCATACGTTGATGATAAGCCTTTCTCTCTATTCAACATTTGAACATTAAAAATCTTTTTATTTTCATCATTTACAAATTCGAATATTGATTTTCCAATAATTTCAGATTTTGGATAGCCAAGAATTTTACACATCTCTGGGTTAACCTCGAGTGTTAAAGCCTCGGTATTTATTGTCCAAAATCCTTCATTTGTAATCTTTAAAATATTACTTAAATAATCTTCCTTCTCTTTAATTGTTTCAAAAGCTTTGTTTAGTTTTAAATCTGCTCTCTTCCTATTTGTAATATCTCTCCAAACGCAATGAATAACTTCATTTTTTGATTCATTCGAGATTACTGTTAAAAGTACTTCTACAGGAAATTCTTCTCCATTTTTCCTAGTATGAGTCCATTCAAAACGATGAGTTCCTTTTTCTAAAGCTAATTCCATCATTTTATTAGCTTTTTCTTTTGAATTTATTCCATCTGGCTGAATTTTGGGTGATAATTTTGAAGGATGTACTTTTAAAAAATCAAGTTTTCTTTCATAATTAAGCATCTCAATAGTTGCTTTATTGCAATCAGTGAATAATCCATTTTCAATAATTAAAACAGCGTCTCCAGATTTTTCATAAAGTTCTCTAAATTTTTTTTCGCTTTCAACTAATTTTTCCTCAGCTTTTTTTCTATCGGTAATATCCTCCTTAACTGCTAAATAATTTATTATTTCACCAAATTCATTTTTAATTGGAGTAATTGTTACCTGCTCCCAAAATAAATTTCCACATTTTGATTTATTCTGAAATTCTCCTTTCCAAATTTCACCATTTGAAATTATTTTCCACATTTCAGAATAATACTGCTTAGATTGATTTCCAGAGCTTAATATACTAGGATTTTTTCCAATAACTTCTTGTGCAGTATACCCTGTTATATCTGTAAATTTCGGATTTACATATTCAATATTTGCCTTGGTATCGGTAATTATTATCGTATTGGCGCTTTGCTCTACAGCAACATGAAGTTTTTTAGATTCTTGTTCAGCCTTTTTTCTATCTGTTATATCTCTAAGAGCTGCAACTCTATATGTTTCACTGCCCTCAAGATTAATTTCTCTCGCTTCTACTTCAATAGGAAAGGTCGATCCATTTTTTCTTATTCCCCTAATTTCATACGGGCGTGTGTATTTTTTATCAATACTTTTAAAAATTAGTTTATGATATTTATTTGGAAAAAGAAAATCGATAATATTTTGTCCTATTAATTCTTCTTTTAAATACCCGAACATATTTAAAAATGATCGATTAATATCGATAACAATACCATTATCATGAATTAAAATCCCTTCAAAAGTAAGATTAGATAATTTTCTAAATTTTTCTTCTGTTTTAAATTGGTTTGTTACATCTATAAATGATAAAATAGCCAAATTTCCATCACCTATATCTAATTTAGTTCCGCTTACTATTAAATTTTTTAATTTTCCATTTATAGTTTTTATGTCAAAATTAGAATTTTTAAAAAAACCATTTTTTAAGAGTTTTTTATTGTTTTCACTAACAATTTCAGCATTTAGTAATAAACTATTTTCAAAAATATTTCCTTTTAAATATTCTGCCTCAGAATTATATTCAAAAAGTCTCAAATAACTTTCATTCACATCAATCCTATCGCCTGTTACAAAATTTACTATTTGCATTGCTGTTGGATGCGAATAAAAAGCCTTTGAAAATTTTTCTTCAGATTCAATTATTTTCTTTTCACTTTCTTTTGTTTTAGTATTTAATTCTTTTAAATCTTTAATTTGAGATTTAAAAATTGCTTCAAATAAATTAATTTCAAGTATTTGAGAAACTTTAATTGCAAGCATCTTTAAAACCAATTCTATGGTTTCTGTATTTTCTTTTGGCTTGCTGTCAAGGATGGACATAAAGCCTATTGGCTGTCCTTTAGTTCCAAACAAAGGAATTCCTATATAACTATTGGCATTCATTTGTTTCAATAATTTTCCTTTTGGGAATATTGATTGTAGGTTATTTTTATAGGTACAAACACCATTATTAATTACCTTTTCGCAAGGTGTATTTACTAATTGATATTCAGTATTTGGTAAAAAAGTTCCCTTATTATAAATAATTTCTGTTTTTACATCTTTCAAATTTTTAATTGAATAGTTACAAATTAAAACGTAATCTACAGAAAACAATTCATCCAAATGTTTTACAGCCTTATGTAAAAAATCATTGTGAAAATTCTCATCACCAGTTTGAGTAATAAGTTCTAATGTTTTTTCAATATATAATTGTTGATTTTTCATAAACTAAACCAGAAATCTAATTGACAAATTTATTTGAATTTAAAAATCTTAACATATAGGCAAATAAATTATTACTTCTAATTGTTTTTAAACCATTAGGGTTTTTCATGAATTGGGGTTTTGTAAATAGGTTTTTTATAAAGACCAAACTAATAGGAGTTATAGTTTATGAAGTTCACCTCCAAATTTTTTCACTTTATCCCAATTTGTATATTCAATTTCAGTATTTGAATCAGTGGGTCCTTTTGTCATCCACATGATAAACTGAATCATAATTCTATCAAAATAAGGATACTTTTTATAGTCTAGTTTTCCGGCAAAAACATGTACTATATTTGGAGTCCAGTTTATAGTTTTAAAGAATTTCACTACATAAGGATTTGTGGTGGCTGTATTTTTTTCTGGCTTTCTAGCAACAAGATTTACAGAGAAAAAAGCTGTTTTTATAGTATCTAGCTGAGATTTATAGTTGTTTATAAATTCTATTATTTTTTTATGATGAAGACCATAGCGTATACTTGATCCAAGTATTAGTTTGTCGAAATCTTGAATATTTTCATTAAAGTTATCTATTGAATATAATTCAACTTGATTGTTGCAACTTTCCAATTCTTCTTTAAGTTTATTACAAATTTTCAATGTTTGACCATCAACGGTTGCATATAATATTCCTACTTTAAGTGTCATTATATTCCTGTTTTAAAATTAAGATAACCAACAAGCCTACCAAATCTACATATTTCTAATACAAATATGTATGATAAATGTCAATCTAAATATTATTGAAATTTTAATTATTAAGTACAAAAAAACCAGTCAAAATGACTGGTTTTAATTCTTTCAAAAAGATAATGTTGTAAATTAAAGTACTTTAACATTTACTGCATTTAAACCTTTTTTTCCTTCTTTTAATTCAAATTCAACTTCGTCACCTTCTCTAACCTCATCAATTAGACCTGAGATGTGTACAAAATAGTCTGTGCTTGAACCTTCTTCAGTAATGAATCCAAATCCTTTTGATTCATTGAAAAATTTTACTGTTCCTTTTTTCATTGTGTAAATAGAATATATTAAAACACAAATATAGTTTTAATTATGTCTATCTCAGAATATTTTAATGATATATTAATAATTAAATCGAAAAAAAATCTATAAAATATTAGTCCAGCTGATCAGTTAATTTTTTAAATATTTTTTTTGCATTCTTATGCTCATATAATACAGCATAAACGGCATCAATAATTGGTGTATTTGCTTTATTTTTTTCATTTATCAAATAAGCACTTTTGGAAGCATAATAACCCTCAGCAATCATACTCATTTCCATCATTGCACTTTTTACGGTGTACCCTTTTCCAATCATATTACCAAACATTCTATTTCTACTAAAAACAGAATATCCCGTTACTAATAAATCACCTAAATAAGCTGAATTATTAATATTTCGTTTCATTTTATGAACCTTTTTTATAAAACGCTTCATTTCACGGATAGAATTTGACATTAATACCGATTGAAAATTATCGCCATATCCCAACCCATGAGCAATACCAGCTGCAATGGCAAAAATATTTTTTAACATAGCTGCATATTCAGTTCCTATAATATCATCTGAAATTTTTGTTTTTATATAGTGACTGCGAAGTTTATCACTAACAATAGCTGCCTTTTCTTCATCTCTACAAGCAATTGTTAAATATGATAATCGTTCCATGGCTACCTCTTCAGCATGACAAGGCCCTGTTATTACACCAATATTTTCAAAAGGAACATTATGCATTATATTGAAATGCTCACCTACTATTAAACCAGATTCTGGTACGATACCTTTAATTGCTGAAAACACAATTTTAGATGAAAATTCTTCAGTAATTTTATCTAATTCCGCTTTCACAAATGCCGATGGAATTGCAAAAATTAAAATATCAGCATATCTAACCATCTCATTAATATCACTTGATAAGTACAGTTGATTCACGTCAAATTCAGCAGAACTTAAGTAATTTGGATTGTGATCATTTTCCTTAATATATTCTAAAGAATTTTCATTTCGTATATACCATCCTAATTGTTCTACATTTTCACACAACATTTTTACAATAGCTGTTGCCCAACTACCGCTGCCAAAAACGGCAATTCTCGGATTTTTATTCATTTATTGAAATTTTTTATAGGCCAAAAGTATAAAATCTAATTCAATTGCTCTTTTAAAATTTAGATACAATAGTATCAATACTGCTATAATATGTTGAACCAAATAAATTTAGATGAACTAATAAGGGATACATGTTATAAATATCTTTTCGTTTAATAAACCCTTTTTCTAAAGGATAAATTTCCTGATAAGTCGTATAAAATTCATCTTTAAAACCTCCAAATAATAAACTCATAGCTAAATCTATTTCTCTATGACCGTGATACACTGCTGGATCAATAAAAACTGCTTTTTCTTTTTGGTTAGCAATAAAATTTCCACTCCATAAATCACCATGAATTGCACATGGATTTTCTGTAGGAAATATTGATGTTAATTGTATATATAAATTTTCGAATTGGTTAAGATTAGTAGCCTTTAATAACCCTTTATTAAAAGCCATTTCAACTTGTGGTTTTAATCTGTTTTCAATAAAAAAGTCGGTAAAATTGTCTTTAAAAGTGTTTTTTTGAAGAAGTTCACCCATAAAATTGTCATATTTCAAACCAAATGAATCACTTTTATGCCGATGTAGTTCTGAAAGTTGAAGTGCAAAATTCTTCCAAAAGTTATTGTTTTGTTCACCTTCTTCAATCCATTCTAAAACCAAATAAATATAATTCTCAAATATACCTTCATTTATAATTTCAGGAACCATTGCTTTATTTTTCTTTAAAAATTTAAGACCTAAAACTTCTTCTTTAAATCCATTTTGAAAAACAGTTATTGAATTAATTTTTATAAAAAATTCCTGTTGCGAATTAAAAACTTTATATACTTGATTAATAGAGCCTCCTCCAATAGATTTCCAAATAAAATTAGAGTTAAATAATCCTATAGGATCAAGTTCTTTTTCAATATGAGATTGAAGTTTTAAATTCATAAGAATAAAAATACTGTATAGATTTTAATTAGCAGAGCTATAATTGTTGCTATCATTATTTACTTTTGTACTTTTATAAAGTTAACCAAAGTTTTTATACAACCACCTCTTGAGCGCACTTAAACGTTTTTTAAAAGACACTATTATTTATGGAATTGCTGCAGTATTACCCCGTGTAATTAACTTTTTATTAGTTAAGGTTCATACGGATGCATTACCTACTAATAATTATGCTGAAAATACTAATTTCTATATATGGATTGCACTATTGGCTGTTCTATTAACGTTTGGTATGGAAACTGCATTTTTTCGATTTTATAAAACTGAAAATAAAAAAGATAGCTTAATATCAACAGCATTTATTAGTGTTTTTATTACAACCTTAATATTTGTATCTGTTGCAACATTATTTACTGATTTTTTCACTTCAATCTTTGATTTTAGTTCCAATCCATTACAGTTAAAATTATTAGTTGGAATAATTGCGTTAGATACTTTAATGGTTGTTCCTTTTGCCTATTTACGTGCTTCAGGCAGGCCTTTAAAATATGCAACTATAAAGCTTATAAATGTTGGAATTATAGTGGCAATTAACTTACTATTTTTAAAATTTATTCCTGAATTTACCGAAAAAGGAAAATCAATTCCATCCTTTTTAACTGAAATTTTTAATAGTACAGATAAAATTAATTTCATTTTTTTCGCAAATATTATTGGTAGCGCATTTTCATTTATTTTGCTTCTTCCATATCTACTTAAGTTCAAATGGAGTTTTAATATTCAACTATTTAAAAAATTAATTTCTTATAGTTGGCCAATTGCAGTTGCCGGCGTTGCCTATGTAATTAATGAAAATTTAGATAAGATTTTGATTGGTAAAATAATAGGTAAAGATGAAATGGGTATTTATTCCGCTTGTTATAAACTGGCTATTTTTATGAATTTATACATTATGGCTTTTAGATTGGGTGCTGAACCTTTCTTTTTTAATCATTCTGATAAAAAAGATGCCAAAGAAACCTATGCTAAAATTTTAAACTATTTTATAATTATTGGCTCTTTGGTTTTCGTTGGAATCGTAGTATTTATTGATCTTTTAAAACGTCCATTTATAAATGAAGATTATTGGGGAGCTATTATTATTGTTCCAATTGTATTATTGGCAAATCTATTTTTAGGGGTCTATCACAATCTTGCTATTTGGTATAAATTAACTGATAAAACCAGTTTTGCAATGTTTTTCTCTATTATTGGAGCAATAATTACTATTATTATCAATTTTGCATTGTTACCAAAAATTGGATTTATTGCTTCAGCTTGGGCAACATTAATTGCATATGGAACTATGATGGTTCTCTCCTATTTTATAGGAAAAAAACACTATCCAGTACCATATAATTTAAAAAAATCTGGAAGTTATTTGGCCGCTTCAATTATAATTTCTTTCGTCTCATTTAATTATTTTAGAGAAAATTATATTGTTTCAATTACCTTAGTTGTACTATTTGGATTCCTTATTTATTGGAATGAGAAAAAACAATTATTGTCTATTTTAAAAAGAAAATAATGAAAAATTTATTTTTAACCGTTTTATTGTTTGCCTTTACAATTGGATATTCTCAAAGTAAAGAAGAAAAACAATCTACAGCAAGTAAGAATGTATTTATTATCAAAAAAGAATTTGTCATTCCAAACCTTAACAATATCAGTCATAAAATTTGGATGTATTTACCTCCAAATTATGAATATTCTTCAAAAAAGTATCCTGTTATTTATATGCACGATGCTCAAAATTTATTTGATAAATCAACCTCTTATGCTGGTGAATGGGAAGTTGATGAAACCTTAAATAAATTATTTGAAAAAACCAGAAAAGGTTTTATTGTTGTAGCTGTTGAAAATGGAGGTGAAGAACGCATCAATGAGTACACACCCTGGCCTCATAAAAAATATGGTGGTGGAAAAGGAGCTATTTATATTAATTTTATTGTACATACCTTGAAACCATATATTGACGCTAACTACAGAACTAAAAAACAAGCAAAATACACTACTTTAATGGGTAGCTCACTTGGTGGTTTAATATCTTACTACGGTGGTTTAAAACACCCTAAAACATTTGGGAAAATTGGTGCATTATCTACTTCTTTTTGGTTTTCAGATAAGGTAAAAGACTTTACAGTAAAAAACGGAAAAAAGAAAAAAACGAAGCTCTTTTTATTAGTAGGTGGTAAAGAAGGTCATGGAATGGAAACAGATACCAGAAATATGGAAGAATTATTAATAAAAACTGGATTTAAATCTTCAAATTTAAAGGTAAAAATAAATGCTGAAGGAGAACATAACGAAGCCTTTTGGAGAAGTGAATTCCTTGAAATTGTAAAATGGTTAAGTACTATTAATTAACTATCTTAGAATCCGTTTCAAAATTCAATTAAAAATGAAAGCTGTAGAGATGGTTGGATTTGTTTTATTAAAAACCGACTTAAAAATTTTCTTGATAAACTTGAATAAAAATATTCTTAAAAATAAATATTGATTAAAAAATGAAAGTACAGATCATCAACAAATCAAAACACGAATTACCAAATTACGAAACAATTGCCTCTGCAGGAATGGACTTACGTGCCAATATTGACTCAGCAATTATATTAAAACCCTTAGAAAGAGCCATTGTAAAAACAGGAATTTTTATTGCTTTACCTGTTGGAAGCGAAGCACAGGTAAGACCAAGAAGTGGATTGGCAGCAAAAAAAGGAATTACAGTATTAAATTCTCCTGGTACCGTGGATGCAGATTATAGAGGTGAGATAGGTGTTATTTTAGTAAACTTATCTAATGATGATTTTGTAATTAATGATGGCGAACGAATTGCTCAATTAGTTATTGCCAAACATGAACGTGCAGAATGGGATGTTGTAGAAGAATTAAGTGAAACTGAACGTGGCGCTGGTGGATTTGGTTCTACTGGTGTTTAAAAATTTTAAGACATACTTCATTGTTTTCTTTAAGTGATGAAGTATGTTCAAAATAAATTGTTTTCCCTTTAAAATTAGCTTCAATTAAGTAAAAATTACCTTTAAAATAAGAAGAAACTACAACAGCTTTTAACTTTGATTTTTCAACGATTTTAATTTGATCAGGATATAATAATACCAATTCATTTGAAGTGGTATTTAAATCTATTAAATTTTTTGAAATTTCATTTATTTCATTAAAAAATGAAGCCACATAAACCGTATTCGGATTGTTATATAGCTTTTCCGGAGTGTTTTTGGCAACCATTTTTCCATCTCTAATTACTAAAATTTCATCAGCAAATGACAAAGCATCGGTTGTGTCGTGAGTAGCAACAATACATAAAATATTTTTAGATTTTAGATATTTAAAAAGGCTTCTACGAAGTTTATTTTTTCTAAAATTATCAATGTGACTAAAAGGCTCATCCAACAATAAAACTTCCGGTTCTTTTGCAATTACTTTCGCAATTGCCACACGTTGTTTTTGTCCTCCACTTAAGTTTTTTACTTTCGTTTTTAAAAATTCAGACATATCAACAACTTCCAAAAGTTCTTTAATTCGTTCAAGTCTGTTTGAATCCAATGCAGAGATATTTTTTCCAATATTTTCTTCAACAGAAATATAAGGCATCAAATCAAAATCCTGTGGTAGGTATTTCATAAACCGCTCTCCTGGAATTAAATAATGATTAGGACCTAACAACTTTTCTTTATTCCAAAAAACAGTTCCTTTATCAATATGAAGTAATCCATAAATAATTTCTAAAAGCGTACTTTTACCACAACCACTTTCTCCAACAATGGCAATATAATCACCTTTCTCAGCTTTAAAACTAATGTTAGTTAATACTTCTTTGGTAGAATACCCATAAGAAACATTTTGAACTTTTAACATGTCTTATTTTTTCTTTTTTAATCGCTTTTCAATAGCATATATCATCATACTTGCAATATCCTTTCCTGTGGCTTTTTCAATTCCTTCTAAGCCAGGTGAAGAATTTACTTCTAATAAAAGTGGTCCTTTGTTAGAGCGAATAATATCAACCCCTGCGACATCTAAATTAAAAACTTTAGCTGCTTTTATTGCTAACTTCCTTTCTTCTGATGAGATCTTAGCAATATTGGCCGAACCTCCCTGGTGAATATTTGCTCTAAATTCTCCTTTTACAGCAACTCGTTCAATAGAAGCCACAACTTTACCATCAATTACAAAGCAGCGAATATCCTTCCCTCCTGCTTCTTTTATAAATTCTTGAACTAAAATATTTGTTTTCAAACTTTTAAATGCATTTATAACACTTTCTGCGGCTTTATTGGTCTCAGCTAAGACTACACCTTTACCTTGAGTACTTTCCAGTAATTTAATAATTAGTGGAGCTCCATTGACCATTTCAATAAGATGGTTAGTTTCTATAGGGGAATTAGCAAAACCAGTTGTAGGTATTTGAATTCCGTTTTTTGAAAACAATTGGGATGAATATAACTTATCTCTTGATTGAGAAATTGACTCTGCATTATTTAAAGCATAGGTTCCTATGGAATCAAACTGTCGAATAAGTGCACACCCATAAAAAGTCATACTTGGTTTAATTCTAGGAATTATTGCATCTAAATTATTAATTATTGTTCCTCCTCTATAATGAATTTCTGGCGTGCTTGCATCCATTTTCACATAACACTGTTGAGCATTTAAAAAAAACATTTCATGCCCTCTTTCTTCACCTGCTTCAATAATTCTTTTATTACTATATAATTCTGGATTACTAGCTAATAAGCCAATTTTTAATCCACTATCTTTTTTATTTTTAATTTTATAAAAATTACTAATTTCTTCAAATGAATAATTAAGAATACTTAAATTTTTGGAGGGATCAATTATAGCTCTATTAATCATTGCTTCCCTACCTAAAAGCATTCGATAACCCATGGAATCTCTGTTTGCCAAGGTAATTTCAATATCCCAGGTATCATTTCCTAAAGTTAGTGGAGTTTTTATAATATAGCGTTTTTCACCAACTCCAGTTGAGCTTTTTATCAATTTGGTACTTATAATCTTTGATTCACAATGAATACTTATCCGTCTATTATCTTGTAAAGGAAAAACTTCATACCTCACCCATTTTTCATCATTTCTTTTAAATGTGGTTATGTTCAACGCATGAATAGATGATGTTTTTGCTCCTGAATCAACTCGAGCTTTAATTGCAGGAATCCCTAAGTTTGGAAAGGCACACCATTCCTCACTACCTATTATAATTTTTTCCATTTTTGATTTTTAGTGCTAGTATTTAAAACTAAGATATTATTTTTAATTATTTAAATCTAACTAAAAAAGGAAGTAAATTGCAGTTTACTTCCTTTTTTATCTAATTAGAATCTAAAAATTAGACTTTCTACTTTTTATTCCTCAGTATTAATAATATCTTTAATTTTTCCTTCAAGCTCTTCCGCTAAATCTGGATTGTCTTGAATTAATGCTTTTACAGCATCACGTCCTTGTCCAAGTTTTGTATCTCCGTAACTAAACCAAGAACCGCTTTTCTTAACAATTCCAAACTCAACACCTAAATCAAGAATTTCACCGGTTTTAGAAATTCCTTTACCATACATAATATCAAATTCAGCAATTGTAAATGGTGGTGCCACTTTGTTTTTCACAATTTTTACTTTCGTACTATTTCCTAATACTTTATCACCATCCTTAATTTGAGTTCTTCTTCTAATATCCAAACGAACAGATGCATAAAATTTAAGTGCATTACCACCAGTCGTTGTTTCAGGATTACCAAACATAACTCCAATTTTTTCACGTAATTGGTTAATGAAAAATACCGTACAATTTGTTTTATGGATAGTACCTGTTAATTTTCTTAATGCTTGTGACATTAAACGTGCGTGTAATCCCATTTTTGAATCACCCATTTCACCTTCAATCTCACTTTTTGGTGTTAATGCTGCAACTGAATCAATTACAACAATATCTATAGCACCGGAGCTAATTAAATTATCGGCAATTTCTAATGCTTGCTCACCATGATCTGGTTGAGAAATAATTAAATTATCTATATCAACACCTAAACTTTGAGCATAATAACGATCAAATGCATGCTCTGCATCAATAAATGCAGCAATACCACCTGCTTTTTGAGCCTCTGCAATTGCATGTAGTGTTAAGGTTGTTTTACCTGATGATTCTGGTCCATATATTTCAATAACTCTTCCTCTTGGATAACCACCTACTCCTAATGCAATATCTAACCCTAATGAACCCGATGAGATGGCGTCTACATCTTCAATAGCAACATCACCCATTTTCATAACTGTTCCTTTTCCATAAGCCTTATCAAGCTTGTCTAATGTAAGTTGTAATGCTTTTAATTTTGCAACTTTTTCTTTGTCTTCTGCCATAATCTTGTTAAAATAGGTTAAAAATCTTTTGAGGCTAAAATATAAAAAAGTATTGAGTATAATTGGTCAGAACACAAATAATATCAACAGTTTTTAGAATGAAAAAAATATCACTTATTACTTTCTTTACCATATTGATTTCAAATCAATTAAATGCCCAAAATGACGTAAAATCTGCATTTTTAATAAAGTGGGAAAATTCTAAAAACTACTTGTTGGAAATTGCTGAAAGTATGCCTGAAGATTTATATAAGTTTAAACCAACCGAGCGGCAAATGAGTTTTCAGGAACAACTACTTCATATCCGCCAAAATATGATTTGGTTGAGCGAAACTTATTTTTCAAAAGAAGAAATTGTTAAATCTGAAAAAATCAAACCAAAAACAAAAAAGGAAGTAATAACAGAATTAAAATCAGCATTTAACAAGGTTTCAGAAATAATAAAAGCTATTGAGAATAAGGAATTATTGGAACAAGTTGAATTTTTTGCTGGGCCAAAAAGTAAATTACAAATCTTAAATTTATTACAAGATCATGTCACACATCATAGAGGTCAAATTATTGTATATTTAAACTTAAATAATATAAAACCACCTAAATTTCGTGGTTGGTAATTTTAAAATATCCTACAAATGAAAAAATCATCTTTATCAGAAAACATATCCTATAACGATACAAAACCATCCGTCTCTGTTTTATTTGAAACAGAAACAACCAAAGAAATTAGAATCCTAATGAAAGAAAATCAAGTAATGAAAGAACATAAAACTTCTTTCCCAATTACTGTTGAAATTTTTGAAGGCGCCATTGATTTTGGTGTTAATGGTACTAATTATAGTTTAGTAAAAGGCGATTTAGTTGCCTTAGATGCAAGTGTTCAACATGATTTAGTTGCTAAAAAAAATAGTATTGTACGATTAACCTTATCCAAATTGGATACTGTTGATAGAGTAATTAAAGTATCTGAATCATAATCGAATTAACATGGCTGGGGAAACAAATTTAGACGCACTTATAAAAGGAATGACTCCTAAATTAAATAAAGGAGAATATGTATTTTGTACTGTAAAAAATTTAGAGAAAATTAATAGAAATGATACAATATGTGAATTTAAAGAAGATGAAGGAACAACTATAGTTATTGAGCGAAATAAAGCAAATTTTCTAAAATTAAAATATGAATTTATTGTATCTTGGATAACCTTAACTATTCATTCTTCTTTAGATGCAGTAGGTTTAACAGCTTTATTTTCAAACGAATTGGCTAAAAACAATATCAGTTGCAATGTAATTGCTGGTTATTATCATGATCATATCTTTGTTGATAAAAATGATGCCAATAAAGCAATTGAAGTATTAAAAAACTTAGTAGAAAATAAGTCATAAATTAATCAACCTCAATTTTTACTGAGATCTAAATAAAAATTGAGGTTGACAAAAATCAAGTGTTTTAAACTAACTTATAAAATCCTTTTTTTATGGATTTGTAGACCATAAAGAAGCATTAGTCATCATTGCTCGTCTAGGTAGTTGCAAACCTGCGACAATTAGCTGAGCAAAATCTTCTGGTTGTAATACTTTTTCTGGATTTCCATCTGTAATTCCTAATTCCAACGTCATATCTGAAGCAATAGTACTTGGAGTTAATGTATTTACCCTAATATTATTTTTACGAACTTCTTTCATTAAAGATTCAGACAGGCCAATAACAGCAAATTTTGATGCGGAATACGCTGAAACATTCGCATTTCCATTTAATCCAGCAGTTGATGCAACGTTTATAATGTCTCCTTCATTTTTATCAAGTAAATAAGGTAATACTTCTTTGGTTACATAATACATTCCTAAAACATTGGTTTGTATAATTTTTTCCCAAACACTTACTTTCATTTCATTAAAAGGACCAAAAGCAGCAATTCCAGCATTGTTTACTAAAATGTCTACTGTTCCTAAATTTGAAATTATATTTTTAATTCCATCTTTAACCTCTTCATAATTACCAACATCAAATATTTCATAAAAAGCATTTACTCCTAAAGCTTTTAATTCAGAAACCGTTCCTTGTAATTTTTCTTCATTTCTACCCGTAATTGCAACATCGATTCCAAGTTTTGCAAATGCTATTGCCGTTGCTTTTCCAAGCCCTCTGCTTCCACCTGTAATAATGGCTTTTTTATTTTTTAATTCCATTTTTATTAATTTTAAATTTTATTCAACATTAAATGAGCTCATTAATTTGAGCATATTGTAAAAGAATAATTGTTTTAGCATCTTTAATTTCACCAGAATAAATCATATTTAAAGCATCTTTAAAATTAAATTCTAACACTTCTATTTCTTCTGTTTCTTCTTCCAAACCACCACCTTCACTAATTTTCATATCATTGGTATACTCAGCAATAAAATAATGAATTTTTTCGGTAACAGCACCAGGAGTTGAATACAATTCAAATACTTTTTTTGGTTCTGAAATTTTATAACCTGTTTCTTCTTCAGATTCTTTTTTAATACAGGTTAACGGATCATCCTTATCTAACAATCCAGCACAAACCTCAATCATCATTCCGTCTTCATTTCCATTTAAAAAGCTTGGCATTCTAAATTGCTTGGTTAATATTACCTTTTTTTCTATTGTATTGTATAATAAAATACAAGCACCATCTCCTCTATCATAACTTTCACGATTTTGATTTTGCCAGGATCCATTTTTAATTTGATAGTCAAAATTTATTTTATCCAATTTATACCAATCGTTAGATAAATTTTTTACACTTTTAATCTTAACTTTTGAGTTATTCATTTGTACCATATTATTTATTCAATTCATGACCAAATCTATACATTTCTTTTTACTATTTTAATCTTCTCAATTAATTAAATTGAAGCTATTTATCCGCTTTTTACCTAAAATAATGTTCTCTAATAAATTAATTATTTTATTAATGGTATATTTTGTAGCTTGTATTAAAATATCTTTTACGTTTTTTCTTTACTTGTTGCAATAAATCATACAATTTATACAACTTTGATGCGTATAATATAAATCGGTCTTTCAATGACAAAAATCCTTGCTAAAGAAGCAACAACTTCCTAATTTTGTTAAACTGATGGTTTTGAACCGCCAGTTGGTTTCATAAAGTTTCTAAAAATTATGTAACTTGAAAAACCTAATTAGTCCATTAAAAAACTGTACGTATATTAACCAGTAAATCATGGACAAAAATGATTTTACGGTAAATGTGTTTATAGTTTTTAATATAAATATTAATTAAGATAATAATTATGAAAATTATTAAAAAAGCACAATCAGGATCATTTGAGTCTAGCGATATCATTGTGTTAATTGAACCCGTAGAAG
>Ga0193952_1000243_pt1 | contig 23161 bp, 27 predicted proteins | sample BB_3_MG_FD_140368 | JGI IMG/M metagenome (GOLD analysis project Ga0193952, IMG submission 140368) | Microbial mat bacterial communities from the Broadkill River, Lewes, Delaware, United States - BB_3_MG | ecosystem: Environmental > Aquatic > Freshwater > River > Microbial mats | place: USA... | reverse complement strand
GTGGAAAACTTATGACTACAATGTTCATTGCTTTAGCGATGATCGAAGCTCAAGTTATTTATACACTTGTTATTGCTTTAATTGCATTATATGCAAACCCATTTTTAGGGTAGTCAATACAATTGATCTAAAAAGCCAAGTGGGTAACCGCTTGGCTTTTTTTTTGTCTAAGGAAAAAAATGAATCAAAAAAAACTCAACAATATCAAAGCTCTTAATATTTTATATGTTGAAGATGATATTGAAATACAAAAAATTTTTGGTGATATATTGCAAAAACTTTTTTTTCATGTTACTATAGCTTCTAACGGAAAAGAGGGATTGGATTTATTTAAAAGGAATCAGGACAAATATGATTTTATTCTATCTGATATTCAGATGCCAGAAATGGATGGATTAAAGATGATTGAAGAGATCAAAAAAATCAAAGTAAATATACCCTGTATTTTAACAACTGCACATGGTGATTTTGATTATTTTATGAGAGCAAATGATATAGGTGTTTTTCGATATATGCAAAAGCCATTAGACATAAATGAACTATTAGAAGCAATTGATGATTTTCAAAATGGGTTAGAGGTTAAAAAAATAAATTTATAAGCTCTAACATCTCTTTTGGATCTGTTATGTGGTTAACTTTATCTCTAAAATGATTAGCTCCATCATAACCTTTTGAATAAGTGTGTAAATGTTTTCTAAACATAATAACACCATATTCATTATAGTGCATTACCATTTTATTTAAATGTTCAATAATAATCTCTTTTTTCAAGTCATTTGTAATTAGTTCATTTTTAGATGATATTTGATGAAAAATCCATGGCTTACCAATTGCACCACGACCTATCATGATACCATCAGCTTTTGTGTGTTCGAGTACATAATTTGCTTTTTCTAAATCTGTTATATCACCATTTGCAATTACAGGAATACTTACTGTTTGTTTAATAGCTGCAATTGCATCATAGTCCACAGCAGCTTTGTAAGCACCCTTTTTAGTTCTACCGTGTACCGCAATGAAGTCTATACCACAATCTTCAATTGCTTTAGCAATATCTAGAGGTATTTTTTCATTTACACCAATTCTAACTTTACAAGTAGTATATTGTTTATTTGAATACTTCTTTATAGTTCTTAACATCTCTTGTAGTCTTGGTAAATCTCCTAAAAGATTAGAACCACTTCCATGATTAAAAACTTTTGGAGCAGGACATCCACAATTTAAATCAATACCTGCAATTCCATCAATAGCATTTAATTTCTCAACAGCAGCAATCAATATTTCTGTTTTATTACCTGCTAATTGGACAAAAAAAGGATCTTCATTAGGAGATTTTTCTAACATTTTTTTTGTTTTTTCGCTGTTATATGCCAATGCATTTGAGCTTATCATCTCACTAACAGTATAATCCACGCCAAAGTTTTTAACTACAGATCTAAAAGGTAGATCTGTGTAACCTGCAAGTGGAGCTAGTGCTATTACAGGTTTTGAAAAGTCTATAAGTTTATTCATAAATTAAAGATTATTTGTAACTCAATGTATCTAATGAGTAAGTATGCTTTCCTGCATCTTTTAAATCAACTAAAGCTTTAAATGGAACATACTCATTAGTAGAGCTATTTACTAAGATGTCTCTCATTTTATCAATCATTTCATATTCTGCAAGTACATATAAATATGCTGTAGTGTATTGCTCTTTTTCTTGCGCCAAATCTTCAAAAAGTTTAATGATTTGATCTGGAGTCATCATTTTTTTATAATCTTTTGCTATCTCTATTAATTCAGTATTTGATAATTCAACTTTTTTAATTGTACTCAAAATTATATCATTTGTCATTGCAAATTCTGGATTTTGTTCACTGTCTTTTTTTAATAAAGCTTGTACCATTGTATTATCAAGTTTTAAGTCAGCTATAACTTTTTTGATTGATGTCATTGATTTTGATTCTAAAACTTTAAGAAATGCATATTTGATAATCTCTTGTGTATTCTTTTCTGGACTTTTAACAACTTCTAGTGCAAAATTATCATCTAAAGCAATTCTATTTTTTGTATTTTCAATCATTAATGGGTTATTTGCATCTAGTTTTAATTCTTTTGATGGAATATATTTTCCAGATTTGATATTAAATAATTGTTCAACAGATTTTGAGATATCTTTATCATGTGAGCTAAAATTGCTGTTTGATACATCAATATCTAGTTGCTTTATAATAGAACCTATCTCTTTAAAGTTTTCATTTTGAAAATTAACACTTGATGTTTCTTTTAGTAATCTTTTGTTGATTAATGAAATTACTGACTGAGAGTCTTTTGTAACAGCTTTAATTGTAAAATAATTTTTTAAACCATAAAATAAAATATGTATTATTGTTAATACTAATAAAGTAACCATAGGTAAAACTACCCATAGTGCAACTGGTAATATGATTGTATAGTCTACTATCTGTACTCTATAATCTCCTGCTTCGATGCTAAAAGTATATCCAAATATTATTATTGCTAAAAGCAATGAACCTATTATATATTTTTTTAATCCCATATTTTATCCTTATAACTTATTTATTGTTATTTTCGTGAATCTCTCTACAATCAGTACAATATTTTGCAAATGGTTTTGCTTTTAATCTGCCAATTGCAATTTGTTCATCACACATTTCACAAATTCCATATGTACCATTCTTGATGCTTTCTAAAGCTTCTTTAATCTCTTTTAGCTCTTGTTTTTGTTGGTTGATAATAATACCTGAAGTAAAACTATCACTACTTGCCTCAGCAAAATCTAAATCATCTTTACAGTCACAGTTGTTTAGTTTTGAAATATTATCTATTCCATCAGTTATATTACTTTCTATCGTAATCTGTCTTTGATGTAACATTACTTCTAACTCTTCTATTTGTTTATTTGAAGCCACTTTGCGTTCCTATTTTAATATAATGAGGATTATATCTTATTGTTGCTAAATTATTTATGATAAGGATGGTTATTAAGTATACATAAAGAGCGAAAAATTTGTTCACATAAAACTATATTTGCAATTTTATGTGCATATGTTAATTGACTTAGTGATATAGTTTTATCACATTTTTCAAGAAATTCTCTATCAAAACCATAAGCGCCACCAATAAAAAAATTTATCGTGATTTTATCTTCAAGAAGTGTGCTAAATTTAAAACTATCTAGTTTTTGTCCTAAAACATCAAGTGCTATATTATAGCCACTTGATAATTTTGGAATATAGAGTTCATTATAGGCTTGTTGGGATTCTTTCTCACCTATTGTTTGTGCTTTGGAAATTTGTTTATTAAACAAACTATGAACTTCAACTTTTGCCCACCTACTTGACATTTTTATGAACTCTTGTACTAGAGGTTCAAAATTATCATTCGATTTTTTTACTATTTGATAAATATTTATTTTACAGTTAATAATATAATCCTTAATTTGTTTTGGATATTATACCAAATTACATTAAAAGGAATTGTTATAGATAAGAGTACAATAACGAGTATTGCAATAGGTGGCTTTGATGGTATGCATTTAGCACACCAACAGTTATTTAATAAATTAGATAATAATGGTGGAATTATTGTAATACAGACAAACTATGCAAATTTATCGCCTTTTAGATATAGGCAAAGGCACACAAAATATCCGATCTATTTTTATCCTTTGGAAAATATTAAACATCTAACTGGAAAACAATTTATACAATTATTAAAAGAGGAATTCCAAAATGTAAAAAAAATTGTCGTTGGATATGATTTTCATTTTGGATATAAAGCTGCATACAGTAGTGGAAATATAATTGATTTTTTTGATGGAGAAGTGGAAATAGTAAAAGAATATAAGATGGATGAAATATCAGTTCACTCTCGTATAATTCGTTCTTACTTAAGAGATGGAAATATAAAATTAGCAAATAAACTGCTTGGGTATAATTATGAGTTAGTAGGTCTTAGTATAAAAGGACAAGGACTTGGGAAAAAACAGTTTGTACCTACTATTAATATAGAAGTAAAAGATTTTCTAATACCACAAGAGGGTATTTATATTACAAATACAAAACTGAACGAATCAAATTATGAATCTGTTACATTTATTGGGCATAGGGTTACAACTGATGGAAAATTTGCATTAGAAACTCATATCTTAGATGAAAACTTTGACCAAGAGATTCCTAAAAATATACATGTTATATTTATTGAAAAAATAAGAAATAATAAAAAATTTGATAAATACGAAGATTTGAAAAAACAAATAGATGACGATATACTATATACCTTGAAATGGTTTAAAGGAAGAAAATGAAAAATGTAATTCAGTTTATAGATTCAAATGAAATTGAAAAACTTGATATATATTCACAACTTAAATGTAATGTAGAAGAGGTTAAAATCCTACAGTATTTAACAAAACAATACATTTTAGCAGTTGATAATTTGTTGGTTATTGATATATTATCTGAATTTTATGATTTGAAAATCTATGAGCATTTGGACAAAATATATATTATAAAAAATTTGTTAGAATTAGGCTGGATTTCTCAGAGTAGTTTCAGTGCTACTAAAGTAAGTGAACTCTCTCAATTAGAGTTAATAAATACACCTATTAAATTAAGTAGTTCATTTTTAAAATTATTAGAAGTTGGGTCTTTGGATTTAGTATTGCCTGAAATTAAAGAGTATAGTGACCATCTTGAATATTTACAAGACCAGTTTTTTAAAATAGAATTGGCACAGCAGTTAAATATAGTAAAACATAATTTTGATGAAAATTCTCCTAATGCAAATAGATTACGAAGTAAATTGTTATTGCTCGAGAGTAGAATTAAGGAAAGAGTAGAAACGACAAAAACACCAATAATGCTAGAACAATTCTTTGATGATAATGGACTAAACGAACAAGAACAAATGATATTTTTGGCGTTATTAAAAGAAGAATATGCAGGAAGTGATGAATTAATAAGGGATATGAATTCATTAATCGCACTTGTTTCTTCTGATGATTATGAAAAGATAAAATATCGGAGTTTATTAGAAGAGAGTGGTAACCTTATTGCAAATAATTTAATAGATTATGATGAAATGCTAACTCCATTTGGTGGTATAAATCGTAATTTTTATATTCCGGAACAGATACTTTATAAGATATCACATCCAGTTAAAAAAGAAACTCGGCAAAGAAAAATAAAACTTGATATGTTGATTCGTGAGCAAGAGTTGTTTGAATTAATAGAACCAAAAAAATCTATGGATGATGTTGTATTAAACAACAAAACAAAAAGTACTCTTGATTTATTATTACAACAAGTAGATAAAAAAGTAGTTGATAGATTAAAAAAATGGGGTATTAAAGACAAGAAAAAAAGTATAGACGCAAGGATTATATTTTATGGTGCAGCAGGGACTGGTAAAACAATCACTGCCTTAGCATTGGCAAAGTCTTTAAAGCGTCAAGTATTGAGTTTTGATTGTAGCAAAATACTTTCGATGTATGTGGGGGAGAGTGAAAAAAATGTAAGAAAAATTTTTGATGATTATAAAGAACTTTGTATAAAAACTAAATCACAACCAATTTTATTGTTAAATGAAGCAGATCAATTCTTAAGCAATCGAGTAAGTGGACAAATTAGTGGTAGTGATAAAATGCATAATCAAATGCAAAATATTTTTTTGGAGCAAATAGAAAATTTTGATGGTATTTTAATTGCAACTACTAACCTATTAGATAGTATTGATAAAGCTTTTTCGAGAAGATTTAATTATAAAATCGAGTTTTTGAAACCAGATAGGGAACAAAGAAAACTTTTATGGAAAAAACTACTTCCTGATACTTTACCTTTATCAGATAACTTTGATATAGAAAAACTAGCAAATGCAAAAATTACTGGTGGACAAATTGAATTAATTATTAAAAATACTGCTTATAAATTAGCAATAGAAGATGAACCATTATTTAATACAGAAGATTTTATTGAAGAGATACTTAAAGAAGAAAAAAGTATGTTTGATAAAGATAAAAAAATGGGTTTTTTTTCATAGTATAAGAATACTATAAAAAGATATTTTGAGCATAAATGCTCAAAATATAAATATTATTACAGTCCTGTAACGTTTTCTGCTTGAGGACCTTTTTGACCTTCACCAACTTCATAAGTTACTTTTTGACCTTCGTTTAAAGATGCTCTATCATAACCATTTGTTTTATTAATTTGTCTGAAGTGAACGAATACATCTTTTCCACCATCTTCTTGCTCAATAAAACCATAACCTTTTTCACTGTTGAACCATTTAACTGTTCCGTTTACTAAATCTGCCATGCAAATTCCTTTTTGTTTGAATACACCTTACAATTGCAAGGTGGTTGAAAATCTAATATAAAGTTGTCTTTCACTTAACCTAGGTTAAATATTAAGATGTAACTAGAATCATCTTTCGTTAGTAATAGTATAGCTAAATTTTTCTTGAATTTTCTATATAAAATTATCAAACTAATGAAATTTATTATATAGAATTAAAGGGGAAGGACAAGTGTTACAATTTTATACATTAAAATAATGTTATTTTAGATAAAATAAAAATATGTATAAAATAGTAACTTTATTCTTCTATTCTAGAGTTTTTTTCCTCAATGCCACTTAATCCAAATCTTCTTGAAAGTTCTTGTTTAATTCTATCAGGTGAAACATTTTTTGATGCTAATGCTACTAAACAGTGATACATTAGGTCCGCACCTTCATATATAACTTCTTCAATATCATTATCTTTGACTGCATAGGTAAACTCTCCTGCTTCTTCAACAATTTTTTTTAGCATAGAATTTTCTTTACCTTGAAGTAGTTTTGCAGTGTATGATTTTTTTGGATCATCATGTTTTTTCTCTTGAATAGTGTGATACAAAATATCTATTACTCCATATGCAGATGTTGTATCAATCTCAATATTATTTGATATCTCATTTGTTTTCAAATCTGTAAAAAAACAACTTTTTCTACCTGTATGACAAGCTACACCATTTTGGATCACTTGAAGCAGTATTGTGTCATTGTCACAATCTACTTTAATAGAGGTTATTTCTTGAGTATGGTTTGAGCTTTCACCTTTTTTCCAAATTCTTTGTTTACTTCTACTAAAATAGTGTGCATAATTTGTTTGCAATGTAAGTTCTAGGGCTTCTTTATTCATGTAAGCTAACATAAGAATTTCAAGTGTTTCATTATCTTGCGTAATTACAGGAACTAATCCATCTTGTTTGTCGAAGTCGATTTTATTAATTATATTATTCATAGAAGTGCCTTTAAAATTTTTGCTTGTAGTCGAGTCCAAATCCTGTTATATCTGTTTGATTCTCAATAGTAATGTTTGGTGAGATATCTATATTTGAAGAGTCTACTTTCTCATTTATCTCATCTTTCTCATCTTTTATTGTTTGAATATTTTGTAAAATTTCTTTTGTTAAATTATTATCATTTGAATAGGTGTTATTAAGTTTTAATTGTGCTAATGCCAAAGTTTCTTCTAAAGAAATAATTTTATTTTGTAATATTTCATTTTTTTCTGTTAGTGAGATGACTGTATTTTCTAATGCTACATTTTTATTTTTATTTTCACTATTATTTTCTAACAAGGTAGATGTTATCTTTTGATAGTCTATTAATTGAATACAAACCATCCCTAATGCTAAAGATAATGTAAAAATTATTATATATTTAATTTTTTGCATATTTATTTAATTCAGATAAAGGGAAAAATTCCCTTTAAACTATCTGATTGATGAGTCTCTTGATTTGTCTTTTGTATCTACCCAAATATTTGGAGTAGAACCACCAGGAGTTAAAAAGATCTTTGCATCTTTATTTACTCTTAATGCCTCATTGAATTTACCTTGAACTTCAATTTGTTGCATTTTTAATAAATTAGGAGTTAAAGAGTTAGCTATTAGTTTATTTGCTTTTGCTTGAGCATTGGCTTCAATAGTAACAGCATCTGCTCTACCTTGTGATTCAATTCTATTTTTATCCGCTTCCCCTTTTGCTAAAGCAGCTTTTTTCTCAGCTTCTTGTTTTGCTCTTAAAACTTCGTATTTAACTCTTTCAGATTCTTGATTTGCGATTTGAACTCTTTCAATTTGCTCTTTAATTTTTGTCGGAAGAACAATCTCTCTTAATTGAACAGACTCAATAGAAACAGGTTTCCCTTGAAGTGCTTCAATTTGTTTTCTAATTCCATCTTCAATTAATACAGCAATCTCATTTCTTTTTGTAGGAAGTTGCTCTGCATTAAATTCACCAACAACATTTCTTACAATATTTCTTACAACAGGATTTACGATTTTATCTTCCCATGAAAGTCCCCATGTTGCAATTGTTAACGGAGCTCCTGAAGGTAAAAGTTTATATTGCACTGTTAATTCAATAGATACTGGTAATCCTCTTGCATCTAGAATATTAATTGCAGGATTTACTTTGATACCACTATCAAATCCACTCATCTTTTCAACTGACATATAGTTAATAAGTCTTACTTTTGTATCAACAGTAATTACTTTTTGAATCACTGGAATAAAAAGGTGAAAACCTGGTTGTAGTGGATCAGTTTCATATTTACCTGTAGTAACTTTAATACCAACTTCACCTGAATTTATAATAACATATGGTTTTGTCATAAATAAACCTATAGCTATAATGATTATAGCATAGATGATTCCTGATTGTTTATTAAAATTTTTAAACATTTCTGGCGCTTGAAATGGTGGTTCATAACCACCTCCATTACCACCACCATTGTTATTAGATTGGTTATTAGAACCTTTGTTTTGCTGCTGTCTATTTTTGAAATAGTCATTATCTATTGGCATTTTATTCCTTTTTTATGTTAGTTAAGTGCAATAATATATTATTGCTCTTTGGTTTGTCTTAAGTATGCTATTTAGTTAATATATGTTAAATATTTAATATATTTTTCATTTTTTCCTGCAACAACATCAAAATATGCAGATTGAATTTTTTCAGTAATAGGTCCACGACTTCCAGATCCTATTTTTCGTGCATCAACATCTCTAATAGGTGTTACTTCTGCTGCAGTTCCTGTTAAAAAACATTCACTACAAATATAAACTTCTTCTCTTGTTATTCTTCTTCTAACAACCTCGATACCCATATCTTCAGCTAATTCAATAACAGTAGCTTGAGTAATAGACTTTAATGAGTTGTCGTTTGGAGGAGTAATTAATTTTCCATCTTCAACCATAAAGAAACATGCACCACTTGCTTCTGCTATATATCCTTGATCATCTCTCATAAGTGCTTCATCGTATCCTGCCTCTACTGCTTCGTATTTAGCCATTTGAGAGTTTAGGTAATTTGCAACTGCCTTTGCTTTCCCCATTCCTGAAGTGTTTCCACCTCTTGTCATTGAAGAGATTTTTAGTCTAATACCATTTTTTAATCCATCTTCACCTAAATATGCTCCCCATTTCCAAGCAGAAATAGATACATTCACAGGAGCATCTTTATGGTAAAGTCCCATAACTCCATATCCTAAATATACAAGAGGTCTAATATATGCGCCTTCAAATAATTCATTTTCTTGAAGTAGTTTAACTTGAGCGTCATTTAATTCCTGAAGAGTATATTTTACATCCATAAGAGTCATTTTAGAAGAATCTAAAAGTCTTTGTGTATGTTCATTTAATTTAAAGATAGCACATCTTCCATCTACTGTCTTGTATGCTTTTGTTCCTTCAATGGCACCATTACCATAATGAAGTGTATGTGTTAGAACATGAACCTTTGCCTCGTCCCAAGGTGTAAGCTCACCATCCATCCAAATATATTTTGCTTTTTCCATTTAATTTATCCTAAATTTATATTTCATTTATCAAAGATTTTATCCTAAAATAGTTTAAAAACGATATAATTATTTTATGAATGAAGAATTAACGATAGAAGATATAAAAAATATTTTAGATAAAAGAATAAATGGTGACCAATATACAACTCTAAAAAGTATTCCAACCCCTGAGATGTTTAAAGATATGAATAAAGCTACAAACAGAATTGTACAAGCTATAAATAACGATGAAACAATTAATTTAGTTGGAGATTATGATGTTGATGGTGTAACTTCAACTGCTATTATGGTTTCATTTTTTAGTGCACTGGGTGTTGAGATAAATTATATAATTCCCAATAGATTTGAGCATGGATATGGATTAAGTCCTATTATTTTAGAGCAAATTTATGAAGGGGTAATTGTTACAGTTGATAATGGTATTAGTGCTGTTGAGTCTGCTCAAATTTGTAAAGAGAGAGGTTTAGATTTAATCATTACAGATCACCATACAGTTGGAGATATTTTACCAGATGCTTTTGCTATAGTTAATCCAAAACAGAATGATTGCACTTTCCCTTTTCCTGAGATTTGTGGAGCACAAGTAGCATGGTATTTATGTGCAAGTATTAAAAAAGCACTCAAGTTTGATTATAATCTTATGGAACTATTTGACCTATTAAGTTTAGCAATTGTTGCAGATATTATGCCAATGGTGAGTTTAAATAAAACGATGGTTAAATCTGGATTAAAATCTTTGGAACAATCACAAAGACCAGCTATTGTGGCACTACGAGAGCGGTATGATTTAAAAGTAGTGACAGAGGAAGATATCGGATTTAAAATTGCTCCACTTATTAACTGCGCTGGAAGAATGGCAGATCCCTCTATTGCTTTAGAATTTTTACTCTCTTTTGATGAATTTGAAGCAAATATGCAACTTGATTATCTGATTGAATTAAATGAATCACGCAAAGAAGATCAGCTCAAAATGTTTAATGAAGCCAAAATGCAAGTAGACTCTTCTGATAAAGTTGTGGTGGTCTCAAGTCCAGATTGGAATGAGGGGATTGTGGGAATCGTTGCTTCTAAACTGTGTGAAAAATATAAAAGACCAGCTATTGTTTTTGGAATAGATGGAGCAACTGCAAAAGCGAGTTGCAGAAGTACTGCTGATATTAATCTTTATGAACTTATCAAGAGTTGTAGTGATCTTTTAAGTGGATTTGGTGGGCATAAACAAGCTGCTGGATTAAGTATACAAACCGAAAAATTAGCAGAATTTAAAGAGTTAATTAATCAAAATATTGAAACTCTTCCTAAATTAGCTGATGATACAAGTGCTTATAGTATTGGGAAATTTAATATTTCAAATGTAGATGATAGGGTTTACAATCTCATTGAATCTTTTAGACCATTTGGAATTACCAATCCATATCCTATATTTACATTTTCAAATCTAGAAGTTTTTAATGTAACAAAAATGGGAAAAAATAAAGAGTTTAGAAAATTAGTAGTTGGTGATGGGATTCATATTATTGATGTTGTGATATTTATTGATTGTGAAGAGATTGAATTGGGTGAAAAAATAAGTTTTACAGCAACAATCTCTAAAAATGAGTTTAGAGGGGAAATAAAATTTAATCTTTTATTTAAAGAGTTATTATAGAGTCATAGGTTGAAAAACCAATGGCTCCTCCTCTATAACAACTTTATTTGACTCTACAATTTCTTGAGTCAAGTCTGTACTATATGAAGATGCGGCAAGAATTAAACCATCTCTGATATTAATAAATTTTAAGAATAATAGTAATTGGTTTTTTGTAACAGTATATGTTCCAACAATAGCATATCTTGAGTTAATTATAGCATTATTAATACTACTAGCGTCTCGTGTTAAAACTTTAAAACCTTCATCTCCAAATCTAAAATTTTTAGATAATTCTATTTCTCTTACAGTATAACTATATTTTGATACAATCTTATTTTTTAAAATATCTGATAAGATAAAACTTAATCGTGTATTGCTTCTTAGTGTAGTAGTTTCCGCAAAATTTGGAACGATTAGTACTTCATCCATTTTCATATTTGGGAAAATTTGATAAGAAGCTTTTTTCAATAAAACAGAAATTATTTCATCATAATTAGTATCTTTAAGCTCAGCATTGTATCTCATTGAGGGTATACTAAAAGATGGGATACTACAAGCAGTAAAAAGTATCGTTACAATAGCTATTAAGCTAATTTGTTTTATATGTCTCATTGTTTTAATTCCATTTCTCTTTTATAGTTTTCTGCATCGATAGACCATTGTTCCATCTTTTCTGAAAATCTACCTTTTCCTTGCAATTGGGCAAAGGCTCTCTCTTTATCTGTAAATTCACAACCTTGTCGCTCTTTTAATTCCAAAAGATATTGAAATCTATTATCAATCTTATCTCTGCCTACACTTGCATCAATTTGATTTACCACTCCAGCAGGTGGAAATAAATACCATAATGCTAAACTTGGTTTTTCTAAACCTGTATTTTGGTTAATTTCACTATTTGTATTCATTAGTTCCGCAATTTTTCCAGTAAGCTTTCTACAGTTTAAAAGTTCATCTTCTTGTTGGTATACAACTACATCTTTTGGAGTACATGCTGTAAAAACTATTGCAGACAAAAGTACAAATCCTATTTTTTTAATTGTATTAAATAACATTTTAGTTATCTTCTATTATCATAATTGGTGTTTTATTTTCTATTTCAGTTTTTTGATCTACTCTTTTTGGTTTAAGAGTTTTTAGTATCTCAGATTTAATTATCTTCTTTTTCATACAAATATCGAATAAAGAACAATCTTTTGGTCTATAAACAACTCTAGCAGAAGATATTACATTTCCAGAAATTGAATCTAAGATTCTTGCATTGATAAGTAAACTTTGATTTTCAAATTTGACATAAGTACCAACAAGAATATATTCTACCGCATCAACAATATCTTTTAATTTTTCAACATCCCTCGTGATATGAAACTCACCATCTTCATTAACAGATACTGCTTCTTGTCCTCTAAAATCAGTAACTAAAAATTTTCTAATATGTAGTTCATTAAACATACTTTCACTAATTAACCTACCAAAAGTAGATGTGTTTTCTAGGTTATCTAAATCAACAAATGAAGTAAGAATAACTCTTGAAGGATTTTTTTTATTTGATTTTGTATCAAATAGTTGCTCAGCAACAGCAATAATCGTATTATTTAAATTTGAATAAACATGTTCTTTTTCAATATTGTATTTTATACTCGTCTTTGCTGGACTGTTCGTAATCATCAAGGGAGTTTTTTTCTCTTTGTTTATGTTCTTTGGTTGATTAATATTTGTCAATGCACACCCTGTAATAAATACAGAAATGAGTAGCGGTAGAATAAATTTCATAAAAGCCCCAATACTTTATTTTCTTTGAAATATATATTACAATAAAATCATTAAATAATAGTTTAAAGTGATATTTTCTCTTATTAACCAAGTTATAACCAATATTAATATACAATGCAGAAATATTAGATAATAATTTTAGGAGTTTTCATGGATTGGGGTAAAGTAATTTACATATTCTTTTCGTTGATGAGTTTAACGACAACAGCTGGTTTTTTATATGAACAAAATGAGATAGCTTTATTTTTAGCAGCTGGTGTTAATGTAATATCAACAATTTTAAAAATTGGTGTAAGAAATTTACTTGCAGCTGAATTGTTAGCTAGTTCACTTGTTGCTGATTTACACCTTATCCCTGCATTTATAGTGTATTCTTTTACAGATAATGTCGACTTAGCTATTGCGCTTGCAATCGGTGCTGTTGTAGCAAATATTTTTTCAATCGCACTAGCATTAATAGAAAGTGCAAAAACTCAAGATAAGGAATATTAATAATGGAATATAATCCATCTATCATAGAAGAAAAATGGCAAACATTTTGGAATGAAAACAAAACGAATGAACCTTTAGATGAAGATTGTGGAAAAGATAAAAAATTTATCCTAAGTATGTTCCCATATCCAAGTGGAAGAATCCATATGGGACATGTAAGAAACTATTGTTTAGGTGATGCATTTGCAAGACACTTTAGAAAAAATAACTTTAATGTTTTACATCCTATTGGCTGGGATAGTTTTGGTATGCCTGCAGAAAATGCAGCTATTAAGCACAAATCTCATCCAAAAAAATGGACTTATGAAAATATAAATTATATGAGAAAAGAACTAGAAGGTTTAGGTTTAAGTTTCTCAAAAACTCGAGAGTTTGCAACAAGTGATGAACTTTATACAAAATGGGAACAAGAATTTATTATCAAGATGTATGAAGATGGACTTTTATATCAAAAATCTTCTACTGTAAACTGGTGTGAACCGTGTCATACTGTTTTAGCAAATGAGCAAGTTGAAGAGGGTTGTTGTTGGAGATGTGATACTGAGGTAGAACAAAAAGAGATGCCAGGATATTATGTAGCGATTACAAAATACTCACAAACTCTTTTAGATGATTTAAAAATTTTAGAGGGTAAATGGCCATCACAAGTATTAACTATGCAAGAAAACTGGATAGGAAGAAGTGAAGGTTTGGAGTTTGAATTTTCTTTAAGTTCTGACTCGAAAGCTAAATTATCAAATCAGTTTGATAAATATAGTGTATTTACAACAAGACCAGATACTATTTTTGGTGTAAGTTATTCTGCCTTAGCTCCTGAGCATGAAATTGTTTCTTATTTAATTGAAAATAATCTTTTAAGTACTGAAAAAATCAATGCAATTAAAGCGATGAAAAAAGTAAGTGAAAGAGATAGAGCAACAGAAGACAAAGTTGGTTTAGATTTAGAAATTACTGTGGTTCATCCATTAACAGGGAAAGAAGTGCCCGTTTGGGTTGCTAACTTTGTACTTGCTTCATATGGTGGTGGAGCAGTTATGGCTGTACCTGCACATGATCAAAGAGATTTTGAGTTTGCTAAAAAATATAATTTACCTATAAATGTAGTAATAGAAAATGATACAGATATGTCTGAAGCATTTACAGGTGAAGGAAAACTTATTAATAGTGATAAATATGATGGTCAAAAAAATATAAAAGCAAAAAAAGCGATTATGTATGATTTTGAACAAGATACATTAGGGAAAAAACAAATTAATTATAAGCTAAGAGATTGGGGTGTTTCAAGACAAAGATATTGGGGTGCACCGATTCCTTTTGTACATTGTGATGATTGTGGAATTGTTCCTGAAAAAATTGAAAATTTACCAGTTGCTTTACCTGATGATGTTGAGATTACAGGTGAGGGTAATCCTTTGGAAAATCATCCTACTTGGAAAAATTGTTCTTGTCCAAAATGTGGAAAAGATGCTACAAGAGAAACTGATACTTTAGATACTTTTGTACAGTCTTCATGGTACTTTTTAAGATATGCAACCAATCCAAACAAATGGAATGAAGTTGGTGTAGATAAAGAAAATTCTGATTATTGGATGGATGTAGATCAATATGTTGGTGGAATCGAACATGCTATTTTACACCTTTTATACGCAAGGTTTTTTACAAAAGCATTAAATAAATTAGGTTATACAAATTCTGTTGAACCATTTAAAAATTTACTTACTCAAGGTATGGTTTTAAAAGATGGTGCAAAGATGTCAAAATCAAAAGGAAATGTTGTGGATCCTGATGCTATAGTATCTAAATATGGAGCAGATACAGCAAGATTATTTATGATGTTTGCAGCCCCTCCTACAAAAGAATTAGAGTGGAATGATAGTGCAGTAGAAGGTGCATATAGATTTATACGAAAGTTTTATGAGAATTCTAGCAAATGTGAAGGTGCAAATGCCTCACAGATCGAAAATATTGATCATTCATCTTTATGTAAAGTAGAAAAAGAAGCAAGAAAAAAAGTTTTTGAAGCTTTACGAAAAGCAGATGAAGTGATGAACAAAACATATGCTTTTAATACTTTAATTGCATCTTGTATGGAAGCCTTAAATGCATTAAATAAACAAAACAATTCTGTGGTATGGTTAGAAGGATATTATATACTAACAAATATATTAGAGCCAATTATTCCACATGCATCTTGGGAGTTAAGTGAAAAGTTATTTGCAAGAGTAAATTTTGAAAATACTATAAAAGTAAAAGAGGAAGTTTTTGTACAGGACACTGTAGTTCTAGCGATCACTGTAAATGGTAAAAAAAGAGGAGAAGTGGAAGTCTCTCCGTCTGCAACAAAAGAAGAAATTTTAGCTATAGCAAAAGAAAATGAGAATACTAAAAAATGGATTGATGGAAAAGAGATAATTAAACAGATCGTTGTTCCTAATAAACTTGTGAATTTAGTTGTAAAAGGTTAGCGTTGAAATCATTTATATATTTATTTTTAGTAATTGTTTTGTTTGTAGGGTGTGGTTATAAACCATCATCCCATTATGCAAAAACAGAAATAGTGGGTAAAGTTTATGTTGATTTAATTGTAGATATAGATAATGCGCAAAATTCTGTTTATGTAAAAGATGCTATGAATGAGATGATTTTAAATCAATTTGATTCCTTATTAACAAACGATAAGAAATTAGCAGATACATATGTATCAGTTTCTCTTTCTAGTGTCAGTCATAAATCAATTAGTTCAGATACAGATGGTTATGCAAAAAGTTACAGAACAACTGTAAACATAAAAATGACATATAAACAAAAAGATAAAAAGTTAAAAACAGTAAATGTAAGTGACTATTATGATTACACAGTTGATAGTGACTCAGTCATTACTGATCAAAAAAAGAAAGTAGCAGTAAAAATCGCTTCTACAAAAGCACTAAGTAACATATTTTCAAAAATTGCTATTCAGAGCATGAAAAAAGACGATGAAAGTATGCAAACAAGTGATAAGTAATTTAGAATCCTTCTTAGATAAGAAGGGTTTATATTATGATAAAATTGATTATTGTATTATAAGAGACTCTTGGAATATTTTAAATAAATATGTTAACCTCCCCTATATAATTCATATTGTAGGAACAAATGGTAAAGGAAGTACTGGAAGATATTTAGCTTCATTATTACAACAACTAAATCAAAAAGTATTACATTATAGTTCTCCTCATATTTTGAAATTTAATGAAAGAATTTGGATTGAAGGTGAAGATGTTTCTGATAAATTATTAGATAAAACTCATACTCAATTACAATCTATTTTACCAAATAATTTACTCAAAAAACTAACATATTTTGAATACACAACTTTAATTGCCTTATATTTAAGTAGTGGGAAAGATTATTTAGTACTTGAAGCAGGTCTTGGTGGAGAATTTGATGCTACAAATGTAGTAAAAAATGATTTGTCTATTATTACAACAATAGGATTAGACCATCAAAATTTTTTAGGAGATACAATCTCCTTAATAGCAGCAACTAAAATGAGAAGTTGTGATGAAAATTTTATATTAGCTAAGCAAATTTTCCCCGAAGTAGAAGAGGTGAAAAATAAAATATTATCAGATAAATACGAAATAGAAAAAAAGAGTTTTATTTTATCAGAAAATGAAAAGCAATTACCCATGTATTTACAAAATAATTTACAAGTTGTTTTATCAGTTTTAGATTATTTAAATTTTTCAAATTTTGAGTATACTTTACCAAAATTATTTGGAAGATATCAACGATTTCAGAAGAATATTATAATAGATGTAGGTCATAATCCTTTGGCAGCAGAAGCTATAGCACAAGAATTAAAAAAAGAGAATAAAAAAATTATTTTAATCTATAATAGTTTTGTAGATAAAGATTATGAAACAGTTTTAAAAATACTACAACCATATATTTTAGAAGTTCAAATAATAAGATGTAATGATGATAGAATTGTAGAAAATTTAGTTTTAGAAAAAATTATTAAAGGTTTATCTTTAAATGTAAATCATTTTGATATAATGAATATAAAAGATGAATTTAATTATTTAGTTTTTGGTTCTTTTATTGTGGTTGAAAATTTCTTGAAAGGGTATAATAAAAATGAAAAAAGATAGGTTATTTATAACAATTTCTGATATTAATAGTTCAAAATCTTTTAGTGTTAATAAAATTATTAAGAAGGTTATTTTATGGACAATTTTGATTGTATTATTTGTTGTATCTGTTAGTTTTTTTACAATTTCCAAATTAAGTACTAGTGTGACTTCTTTGTCAACGGAGCGTGATAAATTAACTAGTGAAAATAATATTTATAGTAAACAAATCGAGTCTAAAATTGCGCAGATAGAAGAACTTGGATCTCAACTTGAAGAGATTGAGGAGATAATAGGAATTGACAAAGAAGATGATACTACTTTAATACAAAGAGCAACTTTGGCAAAGCTAACATCATCAGAAAAGATATTTATGCTACACACGATACCTAGTGAATGTCCATTACCTATCTGTACTCCAACATCAGATTTTGGGTGGCGTACACACCCAACTACAAATAAGCGACAGTATCATAATGGATTAGATTTAAGAGCTGCACGAAGAACTCCTGTAAAAGTTACTGCTGATGGAGTTGTACGGTATGTTCAAGACAAAAATGAAGGTACTTTAGGAAGAGTTGTTATTGTTTCTCATAATTACGGTTTTGAAACTGCGTATGGACACCTTCGTTTTGTAGATGTAAAAGCTGGTGACATAGTTACAAAAGGTCAAGTTATAGCTAGAAGTGGTAATAGTGGACGAAGTAATGGTCCTCACTTACATTATGAGATAAGACATGCAAATAAAGTTTTAAATCCAAAATATTTCACACAATGGAATATGAAAAACTATGAAGAGATATTTGAAAAACAAAGGAGAGTGGAATGGGAATCTTTAATAAAGCTAATAAAAAACCAACAGAACAAACTGGTACAACAGTAATTAGCAATGGTACAACCATGAAAGGAATGATTGACACAAAAGGATCAATTTTTATTGATGGCAGATTTGAGGGTATCATTGTAGCTACAGAAGATGTAACAATAGGGAAAAATGGTGAAGTTTTAGGTGAAATAAGAGCTAAAATTTTAACAGTTAATGGGATGATTGATGGCTTGTTTGATGTTGGGTTAGTTAATATTTTAGGTTCGGGAAGAGTAATTGGAAAAATGCAATATGATGACTTGATTATTGAGCAAAATGGTATTTTTGAAGGGGAAGGTAAAAAGAAAAACTCTACAATGTCTAGTCAATACAATAGATTGGAAGTAAATGAGAGAGCACAAATAGAATCTTAAAAATTCTTTACTAAATATAGTTCTCTTTAGAAGAACAATACCTTAACTTATAGAAGAACTAAATTAATTTTTGCTATAATCAGAATTAATTAGATAGTTTGAGGAAGTAGTTTGGTATTTAAAAAGAATAAAAAAAGTCCATTAGCGTTGTTACTTAGTTTGATATTAGTTGTTGTAGTTGTAGGAATTGCGTATTTATATTTATCACCTGCTTTTGAACAAAATAAACCTACAATAGAATCTAAACAAAGTATTTATTGGAATTTAAAGTCAAAAGTACAAATTAAAATTAAAGATGATACAGGTATTAAATACTATAAGATTACATTTAAAGACGGTAGTAAAAATATTGTTTTAGCACAAAAAGTAATGGAGTCAAGTCAAAAAGAGATAACTTTAAATATAGAACCTCCTAAATTAGATATGTTTTATAAAGGACAAGATACTATTTTAGAAGTAGAAGTAGTAGATAATAGTAAATGGAACTTTTTAGAAGGTAATAAGATAATTGAAAAAATCAATGTTATGATTGATACTAAAAAACCAATTGCAAATGTAATATCAAATTCTAGATACATTCAAAGAGGTGGAAGTGGTGTTGTTATCGTTAAAGTTCAAGATGACAATTTAGAAGATGCTTATATCTCATTTAATGATACCAAAAAATTTAAATTAATTCCTTTCTATAAAGAAAATTATTATATTGCATTAATTGCATGGCCTATGGATATTTCAACATTTAGTAGAGTGAATTTAATGGTTATTGATAAGGCAGAAAATAAAACGATTACTAAGGTTCCTTTTTATATTCAAAAAAAGATTGTAAAACAAGACAATATTCAATTAACCGAAAAGTTTATTAAAAATGTAAGTGCAAATGTTTTGGAGCAAAGTTTTGAACCAGTACCAGAAGATATGAAAGAGATTTTTGTATATTCAAATACAGTTTTACGAGATAAAAATATTCAGACAATAGAGCAAAGTGTAACAAAGAATGCATCAATTGATAGAGTGGATAGTTTTGATATTAATGCTTTTAAAAGATTAAGAGGTTCAAAAACAGTCGCAGGATATGGAGATAAAAGACACTATTATCTAAATGGTGAGAAAATTAATGAAGCATGGCATTTAGGTATTGATTGGGCAAGTGTAAAAAAAGCACCAGTACGAACTTCAAATGAAGGAAAAGTAATATTTAAAAACTATTTAGGACTTTATGGAAATACAATTATAATTGATCACGGTATGGGTCTTTCTACATTATATGCACATACTAGTTCTCAACATGTAGAAGTAGGAGAAAATATTTCAAAACATAAAAAAATTGCTAATACTGGGTCAACTGGAGCAGTTTTTGGAGACCACTTACATTTTGGCGTTTTGATTCAAGGAGTAGAAGTAAATCCTATAGAATGGATGGACAATAATTGGATAAAAGTTAGAATAACAGATGTTATAGAAAAAGCAAAACAAAGTATAGATGGTAAATAATGAAGCAAAGAACAATTAAAAAGAGTGTAGAAATTGTTGGAATAGGACTACACAAAGGTGTTCCTGTAAAAATGAGACTTGAACCTTTAGACGATGATATGGGAATAGTCTTTTACCGTAAGGATGAAGCAGTTACTATTCCTCTTACACCTGAATATGTAATAGATACAAAAATGGCGACAGTTATAGGTAAAAATGATGTAGTGATATCAACTATAGAACATTTGTTATCTGCAATATATGCATACGGTATTGATAATTTAAGAGTAGTACTTGATAATGATGAAATACCTATTTTAGATGGAAGTAGTAGTGGCTTTTGTATGCTTTTGGATGAAGTTGGTATAAAAGAGCAAACAAAAAGTAAAAAAGCAATTAGAGTTAAAAAAGAAGTTGAAGTGCAAATGGATGGAAAATTTGTAAAATTATTGCCATCGAATCATATCATTTATGATTTTTCGATAGATTTTGAACATCCAGCAATAGGTGAACAATCATTTAGATTTGATTATTCTATAGAAGAATATAAAGAAAATATTTCTCGGGCAAGAACCTTTGGATTTTTGCATGAGGTTCAATATTTAAGAAGTATTGGTTTAGCCCAAGGTGGTAGTCTTGATAATGCTATTGTTTTAGATGATCAAAAAATTTTAAATCCTGATGGATTAAGATATCATGATGAATTTGTTAGACATAAAATATTAGATGCAATCGGAGATATGTCACTTTTGGGATATACAATGATTGGTGAATATAATGCACATGCAGGTAGTCACCATCTAAATCATTTATTGACAAAAAAATTATTAGAAAATTCAGAAAACTATGAGGTAGTTGATTTGGATGAGATAAAAGATGAAGTAGTTTCTTTAGAGAAAGCATATGCAACAATCTAATATAAAAGTTGTGGTGATATCAATTTCTTATCCTATTTTATTAGGCTTATATGAAGAAGATAAATTAATAAAAAAAATTTCTGAAGAGGGTAAAACAAGTGATATACTACCTTCCATATTCGAAAAAATTTTACCAGATTATAATGTAAAAGAAATTTTTTATGTAAATGGGCCAGGTAGTTATATGGCAATAAAAATAGCATATATTTTTTTAAAAACTATATCGATAGTAAATGGGATAAAACTATATTCTGTAAGTGGATTCGATTTTAATAATAATTCTCCAATTAAAGCTTTGGGAAAAAAATATTTTTTTAGAGAATTAGTCGATGGAGAAAATCAAATAGTGATAAAATTATTAGATGATATTAAAATAGAAGATTTTTTACTTCCTTCTAGTTTAGAAGAGATGAAGTATAGTGAAAATATATTACCTGAGTATAACTTACCAGCTGTATAAAAATTAATCAAGAATAAGGAAAGTAATGAAAATAAGTGTACCAGCAACAAGTGCAAATCTTGGACCAGGGTTTGATACTTTGGGCTTAGCATTAAATATTAGAAATCATGTTATTATTAAACCAGCAAAATTTCATAGTGTTTCATTAAAAGGAGAGGGTGCAAATAACCCTAAATTAAAAGATAATAATATGTTTATTTCAACATTTAATGACTTTCACCAAAACTTTAGCAATTCTAAACAACAATTTAGATTTGAATTCCAGAATGAAATACCACTTTCAAGAGGATTAGGGAGTAGTAGTGCTGTTATAATTAGTGCTATTGCATCTGCTTATGCTATTGAAGGTATTGAATTACATGATAAAAAACTTCTTAATTTGGCGTTAAGTTATGAGTCTCATCCTGATAATATTACTCCTGCAGTTATGGGTGGATTTACAGTATCAACAATTCACGAAAATGAAGTTTATTTTCTAAGAAAAGAGATACCAAAATCTTTAAAAGCAGTAGTAGTTATTCCAAATAGGCCTATATCTACAAATTTGTCTCGAAAAACATTACCATATAAGTATAGTAAGGAAGATTTGGTTTTTAATGTGTCACATAGCTCTTTATTAACAGCTGCGTTTATGACAGAAGATTTTAGAATGTTGAAAAGAGCATCAAAAGATAGAGTTCATCAATACTATAGAATGAAACAGATGCCAGAGTTATTTGCAGTTCAGAAAGTTGCATTAAGAAACGGAGCACTGATGAGTACATTATCGGGTAGTGGATCAACTTTTTTTAATTTGGCATATGGAAAAGATGCTGTAAGACTAGCAAAAAAACTAGAAGAAAACTTTCCACACTTTAAAATTATGATCTGTGATTTTGATAATAGTGGTGTGATTGTAGAAGATTAAGAGAGATTTAGATAAAATGTTAAAAATATCGATAAGAACCTGTGTTGTTTGTAGAATAAAAATGGCACAAAAATTATTGAATAGATTACAATGTAAAGACAAAAAGTTAATAGCTTTTTCTGGAATAGGAAGAAGTTTTTATATATGTGATTCATGTTTAGAAAATGATTCAAAACTTGAAAAAGCATTATATAGGCATTGTAAAAATAAAGATGAATATATCGTACAACTAAGGGAGATATTAGCGAATGGAAGACAAAGTTAGGGTATTTGAAATAGCAGAAGAAGCTGGTTCTACAAGTGCAGAAG
>Ga0193952_1000240_pt1 | contig 23474 bp, 26 predicted proteins | sample BB_3_MG_FD_140368 | JGI IMG/M metagenome (GOLD analysis project Ga0193952, IMG submission 140368) | Microbial mat bacterial communities from the Broadkill River, Lewes, Delaware, United States - BB_3_MG | ecosystem: Environmental > Aquatic > Freshwater > River > Microbial mats | place: USA... | reverse complement strand
GTTTTATTTATAGTTATAGTAGAATTTGTAGGGTCTTGATCACTATCTATCGATTGCAAAAGTCTTGCTAGGTTTATAGCTGAGTCTATGGATGATGGGAAAAGAGTATATGGTGTTATGATAATAACATATTTAGGAGAAGATGGACTTAAAAATGGTATCAGACTTAAAATTGCTTCTATGACTCGTGGTGGTAATACCTCAGGGATGGGAAAAGCAAAAGCTGTTGCTAATTATTTGAACTCACAAATGGCTAAATATGAAGCCGTTGAAGCTGGATATGACGAAGCACTTATGCGAGATGATCAAGGGTACATTGCAGAAGCTAGTGGTGCATCTTTTTTTATGGTAGAAGATGGCAAACTAATCACACCACCAAATGACGCTTCACTCAAATCAATCACACAAGCTACAGTTATTGATTTGGCAGCTGATATGGGTATAGAAGTAATAAGACGGCGTATTACACGAGAAGAGGTATATATTTGCCAAGAATGTTTTTTGACAGGAACAGCTGCAGAAATCACACCTATTAAAGATGTGGATGCTAGAGTTATTGGAGCTGGATGCCGTGGACCAATTACAGAAAAAATTCAATCAGCTTATTTTGATGTAGTTGCAGGAAAAAATGAAAAATATCTCAAATATTTAACTTACATTAATTAGAAGTAACTAAAAAATATATTTAAGAAAAAACAAAGTGCAATAATATACTATTGCACTATACTAATATTACAAAAGGAAGACAATGCCCATAGATAATGACTATTTTAAAAATAGACAACAACAAAATAAAGGTTCTGATAATAAATCAAATAACAATGGAGGAAATGGTGGCGGTTATGAACCACCTTTTCAACCACCAGAAATGTTTAAAAATTTCAATAAACAATCTGGTATTATTTATGCAATTATTATTATAGCAATTGGTTTATTTATGACAAAACCTTATGTCATTATCAATTCAGGTGAGGTTGGTATCAAAGTAACTACTGGTAAATATGAAACAGATCCATTACAGCCTGGATTTCATCTGTTTATCCCTATGATTCAAAAAGTTATTACTGTTGATACAAAAGTTCGACTTATCAACTATAAATCACTTGAAGATATGAGTGGAATGGGAAGTGGTATCAAAATAAATCCTGCTATCAATATTCTTGATGCAAGAGGTTTGCCTGTATCTATTGAGATGACAGTACAATACAAACTATTACCATCAGGAGCACCATCAACTATTGCAACTTGGGGACTTTCTTGGGAAGATAAAATTGTCAATCCTGTAGTAAGAAATATCGTAAGAAATGTTGTAGGTGGATTTAATGCTGAAACTTTACCTATGAAAAGAAATGTGATCGCTACAATGATTGAAAATGGTATCCGAAAAGAGATTGAAGCATTAGAAGGTAAACCTGTCTCTATTGAATCAGTCCAATTAAGAGAGATCGTACTTCCAGCTAAGATTAAAGAGCAAATTGAAAAAGTTCAAGTAGCAAATCAAGAATCTGAACGGGTAAAATATGAGGTCTTAAGAGCAAAACAAGAAGCACAAAAGAAAGCAGCTTTAGCACAAGGTGAAGCTGATAAAAACAGAATTGAAGCACAAGGGCGAGCAGATGCTGTAACCATTGAAGCAGATGCACAAGCAAAAGCAAATAAACTTATAGCGAACTCATTAACAACAAATTTATTGCATATGCAACAAATTGAAGTTCAAGGTAGATTTAATGATGCTTTAAGAGTTAATAAAGATGCCAAAATATTCTTAACACCTGGTGGTTCTACTCCAAATATTTGGGTAGATACAAAAGATAAATCAATAAATTCTTCAATCAAATAATATAATAAAGAGAGTTATTCTCTTTATTAGAATGGTATAACTATGCAAAAAATCAAATACATCATAATATTTTTTCTTCTTCTTGTTCTCGCTATGATTTACATGCGTCTTATGGATTATGAAAATATAACAAATACCCTCCTTCAAGAAAATAACAAACAACATTCAAAGACAAAAGATTTAGAAAATAAAATTTCTATTTTAGAAAATAAAATTTCTATTTTAGAAAATAAAACAGCTATTTTACAGAATGAAAAAATTTTATTAGAAAATAAAATAATTACACTTGATGAAACACTTTTAAGTACACAAATGAGATTAAATAATACTAACTTTACAGTAGAAAATAACGAAACTTATCCTATCCCTTTCAATGTAAAAGATATGAATATATCAAAAGATATATACACCACTCAAGAACAAGCTATTGATCTTACCCCAAATATTACACTTGATGACGAAAATAAAGTCACTGGATTTGGTTTACAATATAAAAATAAATTTTAAAGGAATATTATGGATACTATTATCAACAAAGTAGATTTTGAAAAACAAGATGGACTTGTACCTGTTATCACTCAAGATAGCCAGACACACGAAGTTTTAATGCTTGCATATATGAATAAAGAAGCTTTACAATTAACGATTGAGACACAATTTGCACACTATTTTAGCAGAAGTAAACAGCGTATATGGAAAAAAGGGGAAAGTTCAAAGCATACTCAAGAGATACACTCCATACAAATAGATTGTGACAATGATACTATATTATTGCAAGTCAAACAAAATGGAGTAGCCTGCCACACAGGACGAAAAACATGTTTTTTTACAGAACTCACAACAAATGAGATAAAAACTGATGTTATAGTCGATACAACTCAAGCATATGGGATAGTAGATACATTATATCACACTATTCAAGAGAAGAAAAATGATGATCCAAAAACATCCTATACAGCAAAACTTCTCCAAGGGAAAGAAAATTCAATGCTCAAAAAAATTGTTGAAGAAGCAGGGGAATTTACATTTGCAATAAAAGATGATGATACAGAAGAGATTATTTATGAAGGTGCTGATCTGGTCTATCACTGCTTAGTTGCACTTGCTTCAAAAAATATATCTCCTGATAGAGTTAAACAAGAATTATCACGAAGATTTGGTTTAAGTGGAATTGAGGAGAAAAATTCTAGAATAGAAAAATAATTATTTTATTTTCCCTATTCTTTTTTATGTTGATACATAAAGAAATAATTGAATAATTTTATTGAATTATAATGTGTATTTATGTAACTTAAATTACCCCTTATAAAAAATATAATAAAAAATATTAATATTAAAAACTTATACAGTATAATTCAAGGACTATTAGGATATACTATTGCTAACGAAAGATGATACTAGTTACATCTTATAATTTGTTTTATCTATTAACTTTAATTTTAGGTATCATAAATGAAAGACAACTTTATATTAGATTTTCAACCACCTTACTAGTAAGGTGTATTTAAACAAAAAGGAATTTGCATGGCAGATTTAGTAAATGGAACAGTAAAATGGTTCAACAGTGAAAAAGGTTATGGTTTTATCGAGCAAGAAAATGGTGGGAAAGATGTATTCGTACATTTCAGACAAATCAATAATGCAAACAGTTATGATAGAGCTACATTAAATGAAGGTCAAAAAGTAACTTATGAAGTTGGTGAAGGTCAAAAAGGTCCTCAAGCGGAAAACGTTACAGGTCTATAGTATTAAATATTTGAGTAGTTTTCTACTCAAATATCTTTACTTTGAAGAGTTCAATCTTTGAACTTTAATTTTTATTACTAAGAAAAAAATCCCACTTTTTTATCTTTATCAAACATACTTTTTTCCTCTTTAGCAATCTCTTCTAAAAAATCTTCAGTTGTAAACAATGGATTTTCTGCAATAGCCAATTTGTATGCTGTATTTTTAATAATCATCTCTATTTGTCCCCCTGTAAGTTGTACTTTTGCTACTTTTTTTCTATCAAAATTTTCACATAAAGGGAGTGTTTTTGGTATTAATTTTTCCCATAATACTATTCGCTGTGATTCCTCTGGCTTTAAAAATTCTATTTTATAATTAAATCTTCTTGAAAAAGCTTTATCAATATTATCTAATAAATTTGTGGTTGCCACAAGTATTCCATCAAAATTCTCTATTTGTTCCAAAAAAATATTTTGCATTTGGTTGTGCATCTTATCACTACCACTTATTTGACCACTCACGCGATTACTCAAAAACTGATCTGCTTCATTCAAAAGCAAAATAGGCTGTGATTTTGTTTTTATACAGAGATCTTTGTACTCATCAAATATTTTTCGTACATTTTTCTCACTTTCCCCTACATACATAGACAATATTTTGCTACAATCAAAACTAAGTACTTGTCTTTTGAGTGATTTTGCCAAAGCTAATGCAGTTATTGTTTTTCCTGTTCCCGCTGGACCATAAAAAATAATTCGTGCATCAATACTCTTCTTTTTATCTTTTATGCCCCATTTTTTTAATCTATCGACAACTTTTTTATCTACTTGCTGCAGTAACAGATCAAGAGTTTTTTTCGTTTTATCATTTAAAACAACATCCTCTAAGCTTTTTTTAGGTTCTATAAGCTCAAACATCTCTTGCTCTTCAATAAGCATATCAAGTTTTATTTTTCTTTGTCGTGTCTCTTTTTTGATAGGATGTGATATTTTATATAAAACCTGTTCTGGAATATAAAAATTTCTATTGATACCACCAAAAGGTGTCAACATCTCATCATAATCTATCAGATTTTTTGCTATTAAATTACTACTTTCTTCAAGTAAGCTTCTATATTTAATCTTTTCATAGTCATCTGATGATACTAAAGCTATAAGTGAATTCATATCTCTTATAGATTCATCACTCCCTGCGTACTCCTCTTTTAACAGTGCCAAAAATATCATCTGTTCTTTTTCTGTTATCTCATTTTCTTTAAAAAATTCTTCTAGCATAATCGGGTTAGTTGTCGTTTCAACTCTCTCTTTTATTCTATTTTCAAGGAGAGATAACTTACTTTGTAATCTATTTGCATTAGGGGAATTTTCATCAAAATTATGCTTTATAACATTTAATTGTTGTGCTAAATCTATTTTAAAAAATTGATCTTGCAAGTACTCTAAATGATCACTGTACTCTTTTATTTCAGGTAATACTAATTCTAAAGAGCCAACTTCTAAAAGTTTTAAAAACGAGCTACTTAAACTTATAGGCGTATTAATAAGCTCAAGTTGTGATAAATCACTAATTTTTGTTGCAGAAAAATTACTTTGAACTATCCAACCAAGTTCTAGTAAATTTTTCATAAGATATATCTTGTGAAGATGTTCATATATTTTCAAATCATAGAACTCTGAAAGTACATCTATAACCAAAAGATTATCTATTGCTAAAATATATTGTTTTGTAAGGTGCTGAAGTATTTTAACCTCTTCAATATCACATTTTAATTGAGTAAATATATCAAGTGTACTTATATCTTTTGCATTTATAAATTGTATTACATTTTTCATCTATTTTCCTCAAACCATACTAAGGCATTTTTAATATCTTCTTCAATTTGTTTTTTTAAATTTTCAAATTTATCATATTTTATATTGTTTCTTGTTTTCTTTAAAAATTCAATTTCGATATTTTTAGGAATTTCTTGCATAAAATTATCACTCAAAATATGTGTTTCAACAGCAAACTTACCATCTGTTGTTACTCTATGACCTATAAAGGTGATTGAACTATGACATATATCTTTTATTTTTGTTTTTGTTAGATATATCCCCTCTTGTGGTATCAAAAAATCAAGTACATTTATATTTATTGTGGGTACAAATTGTTTTTTTCCTAAACCTTGACCTTGTATACATAATCCTGTAAGACAATAATTATAACCAAGCATTTTATTGGCTCTTTGTATATCTCCATCTCGTAAATATGCTCGTATAGCTTTTGAATGTATTGAAATATCATCTAACTTAAACTCATCTACAATCTCGACAATACCTTTAAATAATGTAGCTAAATCGTTACAACTGTAGGCAGCCTGATGTCCAAAATGAAAATCGTAACCCACGACAATTTTTTCTAAATTTGGGAACTCCTCTTCAAGAAGTTTTACAAACTGTACTCCTGTTAAATGCTTGATATTTTCTAATGGGTAAAAATAAAGAGGGTAATTTGTATGTTTTTTTCTGTGCATAACAGGAGACAAATTCGCATAGTGTGTTTGTATAACAATAATTCCACCATGCACACCTAATTTACTAAATAACTTTTGATGAGCTAAATGCATCCCATCAAAACCACCTATTGCTATGCTAGTAATTGTATTTTTCTCTATAACTTTTCCTTTTAAACTTATTTGGTATAATATCGAAAAATAATTAAGGATTGTATTATTAACTGCAAAATAAATATATACCAAATAGTAAAAAAATCCAATGATAACTTCGAGCCATTAGTTCAAGAGTTTATTAAAATGTCAAGTAGATGGGCAAAAGTAGAAGTGCATAGCTTGTTTAACAAACAAATATCCAAAGCACAAACTTTAGGAGAAAAAGAAGCTCAACAAGCATATAATGAACTTTATGAACCAAAACTTGCAACTGGATATAATATAGCATTAGATGTTTTAGGAAAAAAAGTAGAAAGTTTTCAATTTAGTAAATTGCTAGAAGATAAACTCACTATAAACTTTTTTATAGGGGGTGCTTTTGGTTTTGATAGAGCTTTTTTAACTAAATGTGATAAATCAATATCTTTGAGTGAATTAACCTTTGCACACAAAATTGCAAATATAGTTTTGTGTGAGCAAATATTCAGAGGACTCTGTATAGTAAACAACCATCCTTATCATAAATAATTTATATATATTTAGCTATACTCTTACCCAATTATAACAATAGGATATACAAGTGGCTTCAAGCAAACAAATAAAAGAGTTAGAAGTATTATTAAAAAACAGGTTACTCACAATTGAGAGTAATATATCAGATGGAATAGATAATCTATCAAAATTAAACGACATTGATTGTAAAGATGATTTAGATTTTGCCGAGGCTAGTAGTGATAGCTTTACATCAGGCATTATAATCAATCAACAAAAACAAGAATTAAAAGAGATAAATGAAGCTATAAAAAGCATCAAAGATGGTAAATATGGAATATGTGAAATGTGTGATGAACCTATTGCAATTGGTCGATTAAAAGCGAAACCTTTCGCAAAATTTTGTACAGATTGTAGAGAGATTCACGAAAATAACAATAATTAAATTAAAGGATTAAATATGGGATTAAAAAAATATATAGTAGGTTCATTGCTGTTAGCAATTATTACTTTTGGCTATGCATTTAGTATTGTAACAGGCGATTATACAGTACATTTATTAGATTATACACTCGTGTTACCAGTTGCTGCTTGGGTTGTAGTACCAATGGTACTTTTACTTGTTTTAACAATTATCCACATCTCATTTTATGGTTTAAAAAATTATTTTATGCTAAAAGCGGTTTCAAAAGATTCTACATCTTTGACAGGACTTATCAAAAAAAGACTCTTAAACGAACCATCAGAGATAAAATTTCAAAATGCAAATTTTATAAAAATTGCTGATATTGTAGGACAACTTGATATAAATGTTACAAATAGTAACTTCAGTTCAGAAAATAAAGAAATTGCAAAAGCAGTAAATCAAAAATTTATGATCAATTCTGGGAACTACATACCTGCAAAAGAGTTAAAACTTAATGAAAAAAATCCTATCATGGTTCAAAATACAAAAAATAGAATATCAATAGATGATAATTTTGCATTAGAAGTGCTAAAAAGTCCTACAAAATACTCTCAAGAGATACTAAAATTTGCATTTTTAAGATCTTTAGAGAAAAAATCTATGACATCTATCAAAAAAGTAGTACCAGATTTAGAATTAGATAATGAGATGATACAAGCATTATTGAAAAAAGACAGTGAACAAAAAGCTGAATTTGCAATGCCAAACGAGATGATTTTAGATATTATAAACAAAGGAACACTTTCAAATAAAGATCTTATTGAGGCTGCAAAAGGATATAAAAAGTCTATGTCACCCGATCAGATTTTAAAACTTTTTGAAGATATAGCATCGAAAAAAGAAGAACTTACTACTGCTTATTTATACATACTTGCAGAATATGAGATGGTAGATAAAATGAGAGATATTTTAGTAAATAGTAGTACAAATGAGTATATCCCATTTAAGGCGTTATTAGATTTAAAAGATGCAGGGAAACATACTTATTCAATTGATGCATTAAGTTACAAATAATAGCTTATATGAACAAAACAATAGACTTTTCAAAACCTGTCATAGCGTTAGCACCACTTGCAGGATACACAGATCTTCCTTTTAGATCTGTTGTAAAAAACTTTGGTGTTGATTATACAGTTAGTGAGATGATTAGCTCAAATGCACTTGCTTACAATAGTGAAAAAACATTTAAAATGCTCGAAAAATCTCCAAATGAAGACCCATTTTTTGTACAACTTGCGGGAAATAAAACAGAGATACTCATAGCTGCCATTGAAAAACTCAATGCACTAGATGGTATTGCAGGTATTGACCTTAACTGTGGTTGTCCAGCACCAAAAGTCTTTAATCATGGAAGTGGTTCAAATCTTTTAGGTGATCTTCCTCGACTTCAAGAGATGTTACGAACTATAAAAAAATACTCAAATAAACAGTACACTACATGCAAAGTCAGAATCGGTGTCAATGAAAAGATACCTTTAGATATCGCTAAGGCAATTGAAGATTGTGGTATAGATTTTATTGCAGTTCATGGTCGTACGAAAAAAGGTGCCTACAAAGCAGAAGTTGACTATGATGCAATTGCTACTATAAAACAAAACATTAGTATACCAGTGATGGCAAATGGTGATATAAAAGATATAGAGAAAGCAAAATATGTTCTTGATCATACCAAAGCGGATGGTATTATGATAGGTCGAGGTGCAATTGGTAAACCATGGATATTTCATCAAATAGCATCCAATAATGAAACAATAGATAACACTCTTAAAAAAAAGATTATTATTGAACATTTAAATAAAATGGTTATCCATTATGAAAATTATGGAGTAGTGATGTTCAGAAAACACCTTCATACTTATTCAAAAGGCTATGATGGTGCAAATAACTTCAGAGATAAGGTTAATCATATCACTGAACCAACAGAGATGCTAGAGCTTATAAATCAATTTTTTTAACCTCTAAGCCATTTTGAAAATCTTTGATGGCCAAGAGCAAATCTTTTACATCGAGTGGCTTTTGAATATATCGATATACTCCTATCTCATTTGCACGCATAAAATAGTCAAATTCACCATGTGATGTTGTCAAAATACAAGGTACAGCGGAGTCAATTTTTTTAATCTTTTCTATCATCTCCAAACCATCCATCTCAGGCATCTGTATATCAGAAATAACAAAATCATATTTATATTTTTGTACTTTAAATTTATCAAGTCCTTCTTGACCATTTGAAGCAACTACTACTTTTCCAAAGATACTCTTTAGAACTTCACTAAAGAGATTCATTATACTCTCATCATCTTCTACATATAAAATATTTAGTTTCTTCAAATTATCAATTTCTTCTTGATTCATTTTTTTCCTTAAGCAAAAAAAAAGTCAAGTAGTTTCCTACTTGACTTTTTTATTTATTGGTATTGATTACCCTAAAAATGGGTTTGCGTATAATGCAATTAAAGCAATAACAAGAGTATAAATAACTTGTGCTTCGATCATCGCTAAAGCGATAAACATTGTAGTCATAAGTTTTCCACCCATACCTGGATTTCTAGCAGTACCAGCAATAGTTGCAGCAGCAGTATTACCCATACCAACAGCTCCACCAAGTGCAGCAAGACCTAGACCAACACCAGCAGCAAGTACTGAGTAAGCTTTTAAAGTTTCGTTAGCAACATTAGCATCAGATGCAAAAGCAGCAGTTGCCATAGCAACCATTAAGATTAAAATTTTGTTCATGTGAGAACCCTTGTAATAATTTATTTTTTCAAAAGTCTGTTCGGATAGCGTAAACACAAGATAAATCAAGTGCCAATACAAACATAAATGCCTGCATTTCCCTACTAAATACTCTTAATTAGATGTATTATATATTATTTTTAATTAAAAGTCAAAAACTCTTCAATTATTTGCACAGTTTTTTCTAAACTTCTTTCTAAAGTGTACTGTTGTGCCACTTTTTGATTTTCTTTTTGTATTTTTTTGAGTTCCTCTTTATTGATTAATAAAGAATCTACTTTAAAAGAAACACTTCTATCTGCATCACTTTGAATCAATGAGAACACATCTATAATTTCAGATGCATCATTTTCTTCCATCACAAAAACAGCATTTTTATAATACATCGCACGCAACACATCCATAGAAAAATATTTTTGTGTTGTTGGCAATATAAAAATATCTGCTGCCATAAATAGCTCCTCTTTATTCTCATAATTTTCAAATAAAATATACTGAAAAGGAGCTTTAGAGCGTTCTAGCTGGAGTCGTAAAGGTGCTATTTGTTTTGAGTTTGATTCTATAATAAGCGTAAAATTTTCTTGATACATTCGAGATATTACATCAAATACAACTGCCAAACCACTTTTTTGGAGATCTTTAGCTGTAATCAAAAGTATCTTTGATTTTGAAACTATATTGTGTTTGGTTTTAAACTTTTTTTTTATCTCTTTATCATACGCTTTTTTAGTATAATAATAGGGTAACATCACATGAACTTTATCTTTATTTATAGCATCTATTTTTTGTAAGATTTCTTTTTGTACCCGAGAAGAATTGACAAAAACTAACTTTGAATTTTCTATCAAGTTCAAAGCATCTGCATTTAAAAAACCCTTATGAAAATATATTTCAGGGTATTCAATTTTAGTAGATAATAGTTGTTTTAAAAATGTTGGTTTTGTATAATAAGAGATATCATACAATTGTTCCAATCGTAAAGTAAGGTTTGTTTTTGTGCGTGTAGCTATTTTAATACTATTCATTTGATAATAATATTGAAATAATAATTAAAAGCGATTAAAATACCCATTATATTATGCAGTAAGTAAGCCTTTTGTCCAAGATTCTACAAGTTCATGCAATTTTTCATTGGGTACTTCCATAAATTCGATAATAAACTGATCTTCTAATTCACATACTCCAATACTTCGAGGTCGTACAGCGGCTACTTTTGTATTGGGTATCATACTTCCAAAACAAAATATAATATTTTTTACATCCAAAATATTTGGATTTATCTCTCCATCTATCTCTTTTGTATGTGCGTAATGGTCAAAGAGAGCAATAAACTTTGCGATAGGATGTTTTTCTATTTTTTCTTGAAAATATTGAATTATCTCATCTGTTGAGGATAGCTGTATCTCTTTTTTAGCTACTTCTAATGTATACACTGGATATTTATCCATAAATTTTGATTTTACCATCTATTTTCCTTTATTTTTATATGTCATAAAAGATTCTACTGTACATTCTAAACTCTCTTTCAAGTCATCTCCTGCATGATTCATAAAATCTGTTTGCACCTTATAAATTGTTTTATTATCTTTATTTTTTACTTCAAAAACTATATAACCAGCATATAATTTGCTTTTTTTAGTTTTTTTTCCTGGATCATTTACATCATTTTCATAAATATAATAAGAGAGTATGTAATCATCTTTTTTCACTTTATTTTCCTCTTGCTTCTCTGCATAAGAAAATAACTTATCTTTAAATATTACATCTGCTTTCTTTAAAGGAAAATATTCAAATAACTTTGATTGAGTATATACTGCTTTCTCTATATCTGATGAAAAGTTAATTTTACCTTCTCGTATCTGATTTTGTGCCTCTTGAATTTGCGTATTATCAAAAATTCGTTCAAAAGTTACAACTTTTTTTTGGCACTCAATTCGTTTTGCTTTTCCTGGTGTTTTATCTTTATTCATTTCAGTATAGATACTATCTCCTAGCATATATACGATGAAAACTATAACAAAAACACCTACATATTTTTTCACTTCTATTCCTCTATACAAATAGCATGATTATTCATATTTTTCACCGTTTGGTATAATACAATTAATACAATAAGTGTAGTAACTACAATCATCAAATATGAAGCATACAACAATAAAGTATTATTGGTCATATGATACATAAGCATCGTACTGATATTCATAGCTGCAATTGGGAAAACAAAAGCCCACCACGAGATAAAGAACTTTATTTTCAAAAAGTTTTTATACATAAAAGCAACTAATAATGTAAAAAATATAGCTAGATTAAACAACATTGTTGCAAAAATATCAATAACTCCAAACATTTTGAAGTATGAAATCAATCCAACAGCAGGTGGAGCAATCAAAATGAATAATGTAGGCATAAATTTACCTGCTAATTGATGATGAAATATAATTCTATTTAAAATAATAGCAAATAATATTACCCAAAAAAACATCCCTACACTAAAAAAATACAATAATACTCCATTACTCACAAAACCAACACCAGCAACAGGAACAAGTAAATTACCAACAACAGGAATAAACCATGCAGGATTTGAGTGGTCTAACTCTTGATTGTGATTTATCCAAAATGAGATCGTATGCATTGTAAGATAGAGATGGATAATAGTCCCAGGATACCACATAATAGCACTTAAAGTTGGATTTAATTCTTTGTAAATAATTGCTAACATAAGCATAGATATAGAGATAGCAGCAAAAAAGTTTATCCGAATTGGATGTGAAAATTCTTTTTTAACAGAAGCTTGGTATTTTATAAATTTTCGTATATAGACAACACTCACAAACAGAAAAATACTTGATGTTACAAACATCATAATTGTTCCAAAAAAAGAAGGAATACCCAGCCACATATGTGCTTTTTGATAGGTTATTGTTAACCCACTCAATCCCATAACAACTGCATACATCATTATAGGAAAATTTTTAAGTCTTGTATTTTCATTGAATGTAATTTCCAACTAAAGTCCTTTTTTATCTAAAGAGTATAAGTAAAAATATTGATACTGATTCTATTTACTACTATTATAAAAGAATTTTACCATTTTATAAAGTATAAGTCAAGACTATATTATTTATTTGTTGTATTTATACCTGGATTAGATTCTGTTCCTATATAATCAGAAGGTATATTATAATTATATTTTGCAATACCATAAATAATACCAATAGCAATACAAAATAATACTACAAGTCGTACTGTATTTCTTTTTTCTGGAGATTCATTATCGTTATAATCATCAATTTGGTCTAAACTAGGTTCATTTTTCATGGGTAGTCCTTATAAAAAGTTTTATTGTGTAGTAAATGTACTAAAGTAAAAGGTGTATCTTCTTTCACTTTAGCACTACTCAAAAATATTTGAGTATTTCAAGGAGTGTGATAATTCACATAAGAATTATAGTACAAAAAATTTAAAAAACTCTTAAAATATTAATATAAGTTATCTTAATCATAATAATTATTTATTTACTACTTATCATAAATAAACTCTTGTATACCAAACACAAAAATGCCATAAAGAATAAAAATGTTGTTTAAGTTTATTTGCTTTTGCTTGAGTATAAATATATTCTATATAACTTTCATTAAAAAGATTGGTTTGGATATTTACTTTTTTAATATCCAAAAGAAGTTTTTCACCATACTCGCGGAAGAGCCACTCATTAAAAGGACTATTAAATCCTTTTTTTTGCCTTTGTATTATCTCTTTGGGTATATATTTTGCAGCTACTTTTTTTAAAAGATATTTATTGGTATTTCCTACTTTTAGCTGAGAATTTATAGAAAAAGCAGTATCCACCAATCTATAATCCAAAAAAGGATTACGCGTTTCAATTCCATTTGCCATTGACATTTTATCTACTTTACTTAAAAGTGACTCACCTAACCAAATCTTGGTATCTATATAACTCATCCAATCTACAGGGTCTTTTTTAGGTGACTCTTGCTTAAATGTGGCTACCTTTTGTAAAAGTTTTTTTCTTTGACTACTCGTGTAAATTTCTCCAAAACTATTATAAATATTCTCTTTTTTTACAACTCTACGAAGATATTCAGCCTCTTTATTTCCACCTAAAGAGGAGATAATTTCATTTAAAAAACTATTTTGTTTCTCATCCAAACTTTTTTCAAATTCATAATATTTTAAAAATTTTGCGTAGTTATCATAACCCAAAAAAAGCTCATCACTTCCCTCTCCACTCAAAACAGTTTTTAATCCTTGCTTTTGTATCTCTTGCGTTAAAAGATACAGAGGAATAGCAGCAGGATCTGCATGGGGTTCTTCAAGATTTACAAAGATATTTTCCAAAGAATTTATAAAATCTTTTTGTGTAATTTCCAAAGCAGTGTGCCTACTCTTGATATTTTGAGCCACAAGATTTGCAAAAGGAAGTTCACTATATTTTGTATCTGTTTTATACCCAACACTAAAAGTAGGTATAGGTTGTGTTGCTATTTGAGCATAGAGTGTACTTATCAAACTGCTATCTATACCACCACTCAAAAGTGTCCCCACTTCTACATCAGATTTTAGGCGTTGTTCAACACTATTTATCAAAATATCTTCTATACTTTCTAGTGCTTTGTTTTCATCTGTTATTTTTTTGTATGTTTTAATTTTATAATATTTTTTATGTTTCAAAGTATGATTTTCATATATACAATAACTTCCAGCATCCAACTTTTGTATATCCTGATAAAATGTATTTGGAGCAAGTGGTACAAAATATTGTAAATACTGAGATAATGCAACTTTATTCAGTTTTGGTGTAAAACCTAAAATTTTTATGATTGGCTGTATCATACTCGAAAAAATAAACTTTTTTGTTTGTGTAGAATAATAAAATGGCTTTTTCCCATACCTATCTCTCGCACAAAAATAACGATCTTTTTGACTATCATAAATACAAAAAGAAAATGCACCATTTAAAAGAGGTAAAAAATCAACATCATATTTTTGATATAAACGAATTAAAACCTCTGTATCACTAGCAGTTATACATTTTAAGTCTTCAGAAAGAGTAAGTTCATCATAATTATAGATTTCACCATTAAAAACTATAATAATATCATCAAATTCCATAGGTTGATTTGCTTCTGCATCTAAGTCTAAAATGCTGAGTCTAGTATGACCAAAAAAGTTATTTTGAACTCTTTTTATAGCACAGTGATCTGGACCTCTATTATTCATGATTTTTGTTAACTTCAAAAAATCTAATTTTGAATCATAATTTGTTCCTACTATTCCACACATTCTTTATCACTTTCTACTAAAATAAACTAGATACACCTTAATAAAAGTCTGTCCCTATTTTTCAATTATATCAACAATATTTTTGATAGCATCTTTTTTTATTGTATGAAGTAGTCGCTTACTTTTATCTTCAAAATCTGTCTCTAAACACTCGAAAAAATACTGCTCGCTTAACTCTTTTTCTATTTGTAAAAAACATAAGTCATTGTCAAGAAGATATTTTGCATTATAATATTGGTGATTTGTAGCAGCATAAGGATATGGGATAAAAAAAGTAGGAATACCTAAAGCTACTAACTCCCATAGTGTAGAAGCCCCCGAACGACTCACAGCAAAATCAGCTTGATCCATTTTTTCGATAAGATTAGAAGAAAAATCAAAAACATCTACATTTTTTTCTAAATCTAACTCTTTATACTGCTTCCGAACTCTTTCAAAATCATTCTTTCCAGCTTGATGAATAATTTTTATATCTCTTTTAGTCAGCAAAGGTGCTAGTTGCAGTGCAAAATCATTGATAGATTTAGCCCCTTGACTTCCCCCTAAAAAGATTATAGTTTTTATCTCTGTTCGTACTCGTGAATAGTTAAAAAACTTTTTTTGAATAGGATAATCTTTTACTTTTGAGCTTTCTAAATAAGAGCTAAACATCTCTTTTGCAAATTTTGCAGTAAGACTATTAAGTTTTCCTATAATAGAATTTTGCTCATGGATATAAAAATCTGTTTTGGTAATAAAAGCAGCAAAACTAGCAGCAGCGGCACTAAAACCACCTACACTTATCACCTTTGATACATTATTTTCTTTGATTATTTTTCGTGATTTTAAAACAGCTTTTGCAATAAGAATGAGAGACTTTATTTTTCCAAAAAAATTCTGATTTACAACACCTTTTGTCTCCATAAAATACTTTTTATCTATTGCATCATATGATTCAAACCACTGCTTATCTTGACCTTTTGTAGAACCTATAAAAATAACATTATAGCCACGAGCATAAAATTCATCAATAAACGACTGGGCAACACTCAAGTGACCACCTGTACCGCCACCTGTAACTATGATTGTTTTTTTCATATTTGAGAATATCCTAGATCTTGATTTTAAAGAGATGAAGATTTATTATTGAAACTTCGACTGAATCTCTTGAACCAAACTTTCAATTCTTTGTAATAACGAAGGGTCATTGATATCTTCAAGTAACTTCGGTAAGTTTTTTAACATCGGTTTAAATTTTCTAATCGCTTTCGCATCTATCTTAGTCCCTGTAGTGATACTTGCACCTAGGTCAAAAAACTGTATCACCAAATTCTTATTTCCTAACAATGAAGCATAATAGATCGGTGCTATACCATAGATATCTTTTTCATTGATAAGTCCAATGGAAAGTTTATTAACTATTTTTATCACTTCAACATTATCACTCCACACAGCATTGTGTATGACTGTTCGACCGAGATTATCTGCGACATGATAATCAAAACGAACTACTTCTGTTAAAATCTTAAATAACTTAATATTACAATGCGTAGCCACAATCTTATGCAAAACAGTCCAACCCAAAGAATCTTTAAAATCTTTATTTACTTTTCTACTCACAAGACTACTGACATTATTTTTAAAACTTTTACAAACTGATGATTCAGAGTTATTGTTATCAAAAATTTTTAATACATATGCAAAAAATATATTGTGTTGCTTTTTATTTATTTGATGAATATTTATAGGATACCGTGTATACAAGCTAAAAAGAGCAAAATTATCATTTATCAAAGGTTTGAAAAAAAGTGGATCTCCCGTAGAATCAAAAAAATCTAGTATAAACTCTTTATCCTCTGGAAGCTTTTCATATTCCAATAAAAGTTGTACTACATTTATATATAAAGCATCTGGATCATACATAGCAAGGAGTGCTTTTTCTGTAATAAGAACCGTTCCATCTTTATGTAAAATAAGATTTGTCAATATCTCATAAACCGTTTGACCATTTTTATTTTTGAGCTTAGGATCTGCATTATTATCTAAGAGAAGCTTGATTATTTTTACTTGATTCATCCCTTTATATACAAGAAATTCAAGTACTGTTTCCCCTCGAGGATTTTGAATATTTGTATCAATTTTAGCCTGCAACAAGAAATTTATTAATTCAATATCTTTTATATGTACTGCATTAAAAAGTCCTGATTCTCCCATATGATTTAAAGCATTAATATTCCCTTTGTGCTTTAACATTTTACTCACAATATGAAGGAGTTCCAAACGGTATTTTTTCCTAGCAGCAGGAACTTCCGATGCTCTAATTATAAGCTCCATCATAATAGTATTTTTCGTAAGAGTGAGTGCGTTTACATCTGCTCCACGAGACAATGCAATATCAATAATATCATATGCTTCAGCTCCACGGAGAGCTGTTTTATACAAATATGACTCCCCTTTTGCATTGACCAAAGTAGGATCAGCACCTGCAATCAGCAAATCTTTTGCAAGTGTATCATCTTGCTCAATTTGAGGATGTTGCATCAAAGTATTACCATCTTTATCTATATCATTCAATTTGATATTTTTGTAAGTTAAAAGATGCCGCACAAAAACAGGATCACCATAAGATAAAGCATCATATAAAATATGTTTCCCTTTATTATCAAGTGTGTTTATATCGGCTCCACCTTTGATAAGAGTTTTTGCCATATCATGATTTCCAGTTACGATAATATTTTGTAATAAACTTCGACCATATTCATCTTTTTGATCAATAATTAATTTATTAAGATTGAGTAACTCTTCAACAATTTGAATTTTATCTTTATGTACTGCTATATCTATGGGGAGTTTATTTTCGTTATTTGCTATTGTAGTATCTGCACCATTATCAATTAACCAAATTGCAGACTTATATGAACCAGCTAACAGTGTAAGCATAAGAGGAGTATTGTTATCTTTATCTGTATAATTGATATCAATGGAAGGTTGTGCCAGTGCTTCTTCTAACCATTTCGTTTTAGGAGTAGATAATAATAATTCTTGTAAAAAATTTTCATTTGTAAAGTCTTTTTGAAAAAATCGTTTTAGCATTAAAAATAGTATCCTTTTTGTATAAATATAGCAAGAAAATTATAACATCATTTTACTGATTTATACATTATATATTTAAAATACATAAGTATTATTATTTTATATTGACTTTTTAATTCATATTGCGTTACAATGAGTCCATATAAGGTAAAACAATAATGAATAAAGATATTTCAATTGAAAAAACAAGAGAACACATCAAAAATTTAAGAAAAGATCAACCTCTACTAAAAGAAAAAGACTTTCGAATTGCATTAGGAAAAGTGATCATCGAATTACGAGATGCAAAAAAACATGATAAATCTATCTTAAAAAAACTTTTTACCTCAAGGTAAATAATTTTTTTAGTTACATCTCTTTTCAAATCATCTTCTAAGATAATGGCAATACTATTTTAAATTCTGCGCCTTCATAGTTTTTATTATTAAACTCATACTGTACATTTTCTACATTCACTGTTCCATCCATTCTATTTACAATAAAATTATATGTCATATTTAAACCCAAACCTGTCCCTTTTGATTGATGTTTTGTTGTAAAATAAGGATCAAATATTTTTTTGATTATATTTTCAGGGATACCATTCGCATTGTCTTTAAATCGAATAATAACTGTATCATTTTTAATACGCTGTGTAATAAAAATGTACCTCTCCTCTTCAGAAACATTATTTTCTATCAAAGCATCACGCGCATTATTAAAAATATTCATAAAGCACTGAATGAGTTCATTTGGATATCCTTGCACTTTTACATTTTCTTCAAGATCTAAAACTAACTGAATTTTGTATTTTTGAATGGTTGAATCGACAAGATGTAAAAAATTTTCTGTATCATTCTTTAGATCAAACTTAGCATGTTTTGATTCTCCTGAAATAAAATTCCTAAAGTCATCAATTGTTTGAGAAAGATACTGTGCATTTTCATTTATATGTTCACATCCGTTATTAAACTCTTTATCTTCAAGAATACCATATTCTTTTTTGATTTTCATACCTGTAGCTACTGTTGATATTACAGAAAGTGGCTGTCGCCATTGATGAGCTATATTTCCTATCATCTCACCCATGGATGCAAGTTTTGTTTGGGATTCTAGTTTTTTAAGATGTGTAATATCTACAACACTGGTTATTTTCATGTTTTTTTCTTTTAAATTATGCCATTTCATATAGGCATAAAATGTACTCTTGTCTTTTCTTTGAATAATACCTTCGTATGGTGTAGTTCTTTCTATAGAGATATTTTCTTTTACTGTCTCAATAGAATCTTTCGAAGAAAATTCAAAAATATTTTTTCCTATCATCTCCTCTTTTGAATCATATCCAAGCATATCTACGGCACTTTGATTTACGCCAATACATATTAAATTACGAGAGATAAAAATACCCTCCATTGTTGAATCAATTATTTCACTAATATCTTTTAAAGATTTATTTAACCGATATTGTTTAAAATAAACGAAAAGAATAATAATGACAATAAAACTCAACATACTAAATATCAAAGAAAATTGCATATTTTTTTCGTATTTTATTGCTATCCATTTATTTAATATTTTTTCTTTTTCTTTTGAATCTATACTTTTGATGGTTTTTTGTAAAATTTGTAAAAGGATCAATTCATCATCTCTTACCCCTATTCCAAAATCTGAAGTCTCCTCAAACTTGCCTGTGATTTTTAATTCACCAATATAATTTTTTTTTAATTCATATCCTACACCCATTATTGTACCAACAAAACCAAACAAATCTCCTTCTTTTACTTTTTCTAATCCATCTTGCATATTATCAACAGCAACTAGTTGTAAAAATGGATATTTATTTTTTAAAAGTTCTAAAAATGCATATCCTTTTGTGATTCCTATTTTTTTTCCCACTAGTTCTGAAACTTTAGAAATAAAATTCACATCAAGTTTTGTTGCAATTATAAGCTGTGTTTGTAAATAAGTATCTGTAAAATTCAAATACTTTTCCCTATTAGGGGTAGCCATTGCCATGGAAAGTAGATCACATTTTCTTTTTTGAGCATATTCCAAACTTTGTGTCCATGAAATAGTAGGAACAACTTCAAAGTCTATAGAAAGCTTTTGTGCAAAAAGTTTAAAATAATCAGCACTTATTCCTACATACTTTTCATTTTCATCAAACTTTTCAAAGGGGATCCAATCAGGATTTATACACATTAAAATTTTTTCTTTTTTTCTTAAATACTCTTTTTCTTTTTGCGAAAGTTCTAACTTCACTGAATTTTCATTATATATAATTGTATTAAAATCTATGTTTTTTTGAGTAGTTGCAAAAACATTTAAACTAATAAATAGAAGTAAAAATAATTGGTGAGTATATTTCAATTTTATTTCCTTATTTAAATAAAACTTATATATACATGTATATTTTAAGTAATATCTTGTTAATAGAAGAACTTATCTTATTATTATACCTAATTTTACTTAATCACTTCTCCAATAAAAAAAGTTTAATTTGGTAAAATCTCAATATCTACTAATTCAACCCCTACACTCTCTTTTTTGTAAAGTTTTTTGGTTGTTGCATCCTCTTCTGCCAAAGATAATAAATCTGCAAAATCATCTTTTCTCGCTTCAAATTGATGCAACTCTTTTTGTGTTTCTATTTTTATTTTACAATCGCTATTTTTATAAGAAAACCCTATATTTCTAATCCCTTTTGCAAATTCACTTTTGATTATTTTTGCAACTTTTTCATTTTCTAATAACTTTTCTAATGTAATATCCAAATTAAAATCTGTTTTACTTAATATCTTATATGTAACCATAATCTCACCATCCATTGTATTTTTCCTTTTATCAAATATAATAATTTATTGTAACAAAAAAAATTTTAATATTTTTAAAAAATTGCAATTTGTAATTCTTTTCTTTATTATTAGATAAAATAATGGTACAATTATAAAATTTTAAAGGATATACTATGACACGAAAAAAACTTCTTTTAACATTAGCAACAGTTTCAATACTTTGTACAGGATGTGATGAAAAAGAGACAACAACTAAACCTACAGTAGATACAACTCCAACAGAAAAAATAACAAAAGTTGTACAAAAACCTGAGTCTTCTCCCATAAAAGAAAGCAAAGTTGTCGAAAAAAAAATAACTGCACCAATAGAAAAAAAAGTAGTTTCGGCTCCAGATGCAGCTACACTTTATAAAAAATGTTCCGCTTGTCATGGACTCAAGGCAGAGAAAAAAGCCTTAGGTAAATCAGCTATTCTGAAAGATTGGGATGCAGCAATGATTGCTAAAGCACTTAAAGGATATAAAAATGGTACTTATGGAGGAGCTATGAAAGGTATAATGAAAGGACAAGTTACTAATTTGAGCAATAAAGAGATGGAGTTACTCGCACACCATATTGAAAATTTAAAATAACTTATAAATACTAAGACTCAATATCAATATTGAGTCTTTACACTCTTATAAACATTATTATTGTAAACTCTCATTTATGAATAAAATACTCAAACTTTTAAATGACTTCAATGAACTTGTGATGTTCAAACACTCTATATTTTCACTCCCTTTTATATTTATAGCGATGATTGTAGCTGCCAATGGTTGGTTTGGATGGACTCTCTTGTTTTTAGGTACCCTTGCAGCTCTTACCGCTCGTAACTTTGCGATGGGCTTCAACAGATTTTTAGATAGAGATATAGATGCCCTCAATCCTAGAACAGTAAATAGACCCAGTGTAGATGGGAGGATCAATCCTAAGCAGATGTTTGTATTTACCTTTGCAAATGCTTTAGGATTTATTGGTGTTGCCTATATAGTCAATGATCTAGCTTTTTATATGAGTGTCCCTATCTTACTCGTACTTGCTAGCTACTCTTACTTTAAAAGATTTTCCTATTTTGCACATATCATACTCGGCGTTTCTTTAGGATTAGCTCCTATTGCAGGGGTAGTTGCTATATCTGAAACGATTACATTGTGGTCTCTTTACCTTAGTATTGGAGTGCTTTTTTGGGTAGCAGGATTTGATCTACTTTACTCTTTACAAGATATTGATATTGATAAAAAATTAGGACTTCACTCTATCCCTTCACAATTTGGTGCAAAAAATACAATGCTTTTTTCCAAAATCATGCATACTCTTACTATCATTTTTTGGCTATTATTTACTATAGAAGCTTCCCTTGGTATCTTTGGATATATTGCTGTATTTTGTAGTGCTACTATGTTAACCTATGAACATATAATCGTAAATAGGGACTTTTCAAAAATTGATAAAGCCTTTTTTACTATTAATGGATATTTGGGTATTTTATTTTTTATATTGATTGTTTTAGATACATTTTTTAGCTAATTGTTCTGGTAAAATACCCAAGTCTTGCTCTAAAAGTTTTGTATCACCATGTTGAACATACTTATCTGGGTACTCAAAAGAAGTTACTTTGAGATCTAAATCTTCATCACTTATCATCTCTAAAAGTGCCGATCCAACTCCACCTTGTTTTTGACTATCACTAAAAACATACCATCTTTTTGTCTTTAAAGATAACTCTTTTAACAGTACACTATCCATAGGTTTCACAAAACGCAGATCGACTATACTTACATCTTGTTCACATAGTTTGGCTGTTTTAATAGCACGACCAACACCTGCACCATATCCTATAAAAGCTATATCGCTTGTACCTTCTTTGAGTATCTCTGATTTTCCTAATTCAAATTTTGAAGATTTGTATTCGATCTTATCAAATGCACCTCGTGGATAACGAATAGCACATGGTGACTCAAAATCTTTTGCAAAATCAAGTGCGTATTCTAATGTTGTTGAATCTCGTGGTGCAAACAAAGTCATATTTGGTAAAAATCGTAAAAAACTTATATCAAACTGACCCTGATGTGTTTCTCCATCAGCTCCCACAATTCCAGCACGATCTATACAAAAAGTTACAGGAAGATTCATCAAACAAACATCATGAATAATTTGATCAAATCCTCTTTGTAAAAAAGTAGAATATATCGTCACAAAAGGTTTAAATCCATCTTTCGCCATAGCCGCCATTGAAGTAACTGCATGTTGTTCTGCTATTGCTACATCCCAAAATCTATTTGGGAACTCTTTCATAAGCTTATCTATACCTGTACCACTAGGCATAGCAGCTGTTACCCCTACTACTTTGTCGTCTTTTTTTGCTAACTC
>Ga0193952_1000237_pt1 | contig 23705 bp, 20 predicted proteins | sample BB_3_MG_FD_140368 | JGI IMG/M metagenome (GOLD analysis project Ga0193952, IMG submission 140368) | Microbial mat bacterial communities from the Broadkill River, Lewes, Delaware, United States - BB_3_MG | ecosystem: Environmental > Aquatic > Freshwater > River > Microbial mats | place: USA... | reverse complement strand
GATGAATATATCGTACAACTAAGGGAGATATTAGCGAATGGAAGACAAAGTTAGGGTATTTGAAATAGCAGAAGAAGCTGGTTCTACAAGTGCAGAAGTAATTAAAAAAGCAGCGGATTTAGCTATAGTAGTAAAATCACCACAAAGTTCAGTTTCATGCGAAGAAGCAGAAGAGATAACTGGATACATTATGACAGGTAAAAGTAAATTATTATCTAAAAAAAAGACAAAACCTGTAATAAAAAAAGCAGCAGTAACAGATACTGAAAAAGATAAAAATAGTGTTGAAGAGAAAGCTACTCCTGCTGAAGCAAAAAAATCAGAAGTTAAAATAGTAGCTAAAAAAGTGGAACCAAGAAGAATGCCTCTGAAAAGAAGTGAACTCAAAATAGTACAAAAGAAAAATGTTCCTAAAAAAGTAGAAGCTCCAAAAGAGATTGTGACTGCAAAAATTACACCAGCAGAAGTTAAAAAAGTTGAAGAGGTAGTTGTAAAAAAAGAATCTATACCAACTCCTATAAAAGTTGTTGAAAAAGTAGTTCCAGTTGAAAAACCAGCAGAACCTGAAAAAAAACTTGTTCTTAAAAAAAGAGGTTTAACAATTGTTAAAAAGAGAAGACCAGTAATTGAAAATATTCCTGTAACTCCTCAGTCTAAAAAACAAAAACTAGCTTCTATGAGTGAACTTTTTGGTGGTGGTGGAGACTTAAAAGAAGATTATGCCCCAAGACAAAAAAGAATTAAAACAAAACAAGCTGCAAAAGCACAAGTTCATGGGACAAAACTGAAAGTTCATGGAGATGATGATTTTAAATCTTCTGGAGAATCAATTTTAGGGGAAGAAGTTGTTTTACTTGATATGGGACTTATGGAAACATCAAAGTTTTTACAAGAAACACCAAAACCTAAAAATATTAGAACAACAAAACCAAGTGCATTTGGAAACCAACCTAGAGGTTTAAAAAGAAAAGGGAAAAAGAAAAGATATACAAAAACTCCTGATGAGATAATAATCAAAGAGATTACGATTCCTGAAGATTGTCGAGTTTATGAATTTGCAGAAAAAATCGGTAAAACAGCAGGTGATGTAATTGGGAAACTCTTTATGTTAGGGATGATGGTTACTAAAAATGACTTTTTAGGAAATGATGAGATAGAGATACTCGGTGAAGAGTATGATATTGAGATCACTATCAAAGATGAACTAGAAGATGTAAATTATGTTGAAGATTATGCAGAAGATGAAATTGACAAAACAAACTATGTAACACGACCTCCTGTTGTAACTATTATGGGTCATGTAGATCATGGAAAAACATCACTTTTAGACAAAATTAGAAGTTCAAGAGTAGCAGCTGGAGAAGCAGGTGGAATTACACAACATATCTCTGCATATACTGTAAATAAAAATGGGCAAGATATCACTTTTGTAGATACTCCAGGACATGAAGCTTTTACCTCTATGAGAGTAAGAGGAGCTAGTATTACTGATGTTATTATTTTAGTTGTTGCTGCAGATGATGGTGTAAAACCACAAACTATAGAGTCTATAAAAGCTGCAAAAGCGAGTGGAGCACCTATTATAGTTGCTGTTAATAAGATAGATAAAGAAGCGGCAAATATGGATATGGTAAAAGCTGGTATGGCTGAGCATGATATGAGTCCTGCTGACTGGGGTGGAGATATCGAATTTATTGGTGTATCTGCTTTAACAGGTGAAGGAATTGATGATTTACTTGAAAATATTTTGATTCAATCTGAACTTCTTGAATTAGAAGCTGATCCAACTGCTTTATGTAAAGCGACAGTTGTTGAAGCATTACAGGTAAAAGGGAAAGGTTCAGTTGCTACTATTATTGTTCAAAATGGTACTTTAAAAGTTGGTGATAATATTGTTGCTGATACTACATTTGGGAGAGTAAAAGCCTTACTTGATGATTCTGGTAAAGCAGTAAAAGAGTTAGGTCTTAGTAGAACAGGTCAAGTGGTTGGTTTAGGAGATATTCCAACGACAGGTTCACATCTTGTTGCTCAAAAGACTGCTGCTGAAGCAAAAGAGATTGCAACTACAAGAGCTGAACATGCAAGAGCAAAAGAGTTAAGTCACTCTACTAAAGTATCTTTAGATGAGATGGCTGCATTGATTGCTGAAGGTAAAATCAAAGCATTACCAGTTATTTTAAAAGCAGATGCTGGTGGTTCTTTAGAAGCATTAAAAGGGTCTTTAGAATCTATTAAAAATGAGGAAGTAAAAGTAAAAATTATCTCTTCTGGTGTTGGTGGTATTACTGAAGCAGATATTGCATTGGCATCTGCAAGTGATGATTGTATCATTTTAGGATTTAATGTACGACCTACAGGGGCTGTGAAAACAAAAGCAAAATCTGAAGGTGTTGAGATAAAAACATATAGTATTATCTATTCATTATTAGATGATATCAAATCTACATTATCTGGAATGATGAGTGCTGTTGTTATCGAAGAAAATACAGGTCAAGCACAAGTACTTGAAACATTTGTTGTCCCAAAAGTAGGAACAGTTGCTGGTACAAAAGTTACTGATGGTAAAGTTGTACGAGGCGGTCTTGCTCGTGTTATTAGAGATGGTGTTGTTATCTATACAGGTGCTATTAAATCTCTTAAACGATTTAAAGATGATGTTAAAGAGGTTTCAAATGGTTATGAGTGTGGTATTATCTTTGAAAACTTCAATGATTTAGTGGTAAATGATTATATTGAAACATTTATTGAGCATAAAGAAGAGCAAAAAATCGACTAATGAAGAATAAAAGTGTAAATTTACAAAGAACAGAATCTTTACTAGAAGAGTTGATTCCAGAAGCATTAAGTTCACTTAATGACAATAGAATTACCTCTTTAGCTATTACAGAAGTAGATTGTAAAAATGGTAAATACGATGCAAAAGTTTATTATGATGGAAGTGACTTTGACAAAGTTGAATTAAAAGAGATACGAGTGGCATTGCGAAAAGCTAATGGTGCTATTAAATCATATATATTGGGTGCAACATCATGGTACAAATGTCCTGATTTTACTTTTTTAGTCGATGATATGATGGAAAAAAGAGCAAAAATGGAAGATCTTTTTGCTCAAATTTCTAAAGATAAAAAAACTGAAGAGAAAGAGTAATTTGTGGAATTAGAAGAATCTATAAAATTAGCAGTTGAAGGATGTGGAGTAGATCTCTATGATATTCAACAAACAAAAGAGCATAAAATAAATATTTTGAGAGTTTTTATCTCCTCTAAAGAGGGTGTGAATCTTGATAAATGTGCACATGTAAGTAGAATGATATCACCATTATTGGATATACAAGAACCCATGAGTGGTAAATATACTCTTGAGGTAAGTTCTCCTGGGATTGAACGAAAGTTAAAAACATACCATCATTTTGAATGTTCAATAGATTCAGATGTAAAAATCAAATTGTATTCAATGGAAATGAAAAAAGGTAGAATAATATCTGTTGATAATGGTATAGTTGCCATCATTAATTTAGATAATATCAAAGAAGAGATAAAATATGATGATATATTATCTGCATCTACTTACTATGAATGGAATAAATAAATAAATATTTAAATAAATAGTAAGTATGACTGAAAAAAGGAGTATTTATGAAAGTTTTAATTGCAGATGATCATGATATTTTTAGAAATGTAATCAAATATTATCTTACAAAATATAATTTTGAGATAACTGAAGTAGCAGATGGTTTGGCTGTTTTAAAAGAATTTAAAGAAACAAATTATGATATATTATTTTTAGATATTTATATGCCTCATTTAAATGGGATGAATGTTGCAAAATATTTAAAAGAGGTAGGGAAAGATACTCAAACTGATGTAATTTTAATCTCTTCAAGTATAGATTTAGACACCCTTCTAGAACTCAAAAAATACGGTGTCAAGTATTTCTTATCAAAACCAATTGATATTAAATCCTTTCATCATATTGTAGAAGAAATTATGCAAAGTAAAGATAAAAAATACGAAATCTTTATGCAGATGGCTATAGATGAGGCTTGGAAGTATCAATTTTTGACTTACCCAAATCCAGCTGTAGGAGCTGTAGTAGTTAGAAATAATAAAGTACTTTCTGTAGAAGCTCACCATAGAGCTGGCGAAGCACATGCTGAAGTATTAGCTTTAAAAATGGCTTATTTATCAAGATATCCCGATAGCAATTTAAAAGAGATACAAAATTCAAAAGAGATACATCTCTTTTTATGTAAAAATCATGAAAATTTTTTTAGAGAGTGTGAGATATATGTTACTTTAGAGCCTTGTAATCACATAGGAAAAACACCTGCATGTGCGGCATTACTACAATCTGTAAGAATAAAAAAAGTATATATAGGTACTCTTGATCCAACTGAAAATGCGAGTGGAGGAGAGAAAAGATTAAAAAATGCAGGTATAGCGGTAGAAACAGATATTTGTAAAGATAAAACAGATACATTATTGTATCCTTTTTTAAAATTTCAAAGTGGGTATTTTACTTTTTTCAAAATGGCAATGAGAGAGGATGGTTCTGTTGATGGGGGACAAATCACTACTCAAGAGAGTTTGGATATGGTTCATGAAATACGCACAAAAATTGATTTGATGGTAATAGGTGGAAATACAGTTCGGATAGATAGACCAACACTTGATGCACGATTTGCCACTCCAAATAAATCTCCAGATATTTTAATATATTCAAGAGAGAAAACTTTTGATGAAACAATTCCTTTATTTCAAGTACCAAAGAGGAGCGTTACAATAAACTCACATTTAGGATTGGTCAATACAAAAAAGTTTGTTATGGTTGAGGGTGGGGATAATCTTTTAAATATAATTGAAAGAAATATAGATTATTTAGTAGTTTTTATTTCACATAAGAAAAATTGTATAAAAAAGAAAACCATAGAAAATAAAAATTTTAAAATTGAATATTCTTATTTTATTAATAAACATGATGAAATTATTTTTTTAAAAAAAGTTAAGGAAAATAATTAGGTTTTCGATTAAACTATTTTAAACGACTTTTTAGATAAAATATTTGCTATTTAATAAATTATAAAGGTAATTCGTTGAACAAATATTATTATGAACTTACAGTGAAACCAAACTTATATTATGAGCTTTTTTTGGATCTTGCCTCAAGTCTTACAAACGATGCATTAGAAGAACTCGATGAAACAATTATTATACGAAGTGAAGATACTTTAGATGATGTAGAATCTGGAATTAAAGAGTTTGCAAAAGAGTTATCTATGGCATTTTCAGCAGAAATTTTTGCTGAAACAATTTTAATTAAAAAAGAAAATCAAGATTGGATTAAACTCTATCAAATGAGTGTACAGCCTATTGAAGTGGGAAATTTTTATATTCATCCGAGCTGGAACGAAACACAAGATAAAAAAATTAATATTGTAATTGATCCTACTTTAGCTTTTGGCTCAGGTCATCATGAAACAACAAATTGTTGTTTGAGTGCTGTAGAACAATATGTGAAACAAGGTCAAAGTGTTGCTGACATTGGCACAGGAAGTGGTATATTAGCTATTGCCGCTGCTAAATTAGGAGCTATTGTAGATATATGTGATACAGATATTGTAGCAGTTGATGATGCAATTAAAAATTTTAAACAAAATGGTGTTGAGGCACATAAATATTGGGAAGGTTCTGCAAATAATTCTGATAAGCAATATGATGTTGTTATTGCAAATATTGTAGCGGATGTATTGGCAATGATTGCTAAAGATTTGAAAAAAATCACAAAAGAAAATGGAATCATAATTTTATCTGGAATTATGAAACAACACAAAGAAAAAGTATTAAAGAGATTTAATGACTGTATAATATTAGAAGAACTCCAACAAAATGAATGGGTAACTTTAATAGTTAAAAAGGGTAATAATGAGTAAGAAAAATAATAATCAAAATGACAACAATAACTCTAACGGATTTTTTGACAAAAACCCAATTATAGTATTTGTTGTATTTTCAATTGTAACGATTATGGCATTTAAAAGTTTTTTTCCATCTGATGGAATGAATGTAAATGGTGGTAATAGTACATATGGACAAAATATAAATAAAAATGTAGCCTATTCTGATATTAAAAATTTAATTAAAAACAATCAAATAGTATATGTAGGTATTGGTGATACAAATATAAAAGCAGTTTCAAAACCACAAGGTGGTGTGGTGACTACATATACAGCTAGAAAAGTGGGTGTAGATGATACACTAATACCTAGTTTAGAAAGTCAAGGGATAAACTATGGTGGTGTAAATGAACAAAATCTTTTGGCAGATATGTTATTTGGTTGGGTTCTTCCTCTCTTTTTCTTTTTTGCAATTTGGATGTTTTTAGCAAAAAGAATGTCAAAATCTATGGGTGGTGGTGCTGGTGGTATCCTTGGTATGGGGGGTGCTAAAAAGATGATTAACTCTGAAAAACCAAATGTTAAGTTTGCAGATATGGCTGGAAATAAAGAAGCAAAAGAGGAAGTATCTGAGATAGTAGAGTTCTTACGAAATCCAGATAGATATGTAAAATTAGGTGCTCAAATACCAAAAGGGGTCCTTTTAGTAGGACCTCCTGGTACTGGTAAAACACTCTTGGCAAAAGCAGTTGCCGGGGAAGCAGATGTAGAGTTTTTGAGTGTTACAGGTTCTAGTTTTATTGAGATGTTTGTAGGAGTAGGAGCGAGTCGTGTAAGAGATCTTTTTGAACAAGCAAAGAAAAATGCTCCTGCTATTATTTTTATTGATGAGATTGATGCTATTGGTAAAAGCCGTGCAAGTGGAGGAATGGGTGGAAATGATGAAAGAGAACAAACTCTCAATCAACTTTTAGCCGAGATGGATGGTTTTGGTGGAGATGGTGCACCTGTTATTATACTTGCAGCTACAAATAGACCAGAAATTTTAGACCCAGCACTCCTTCGACCTGGAAGATTTGATAGGCAAGTACTTGTAGATAAACCTGATTTAGAGGGTAGAATTGAGATTTTAAATGTACATATTAAGGATGTAATAGTTTCTAAAGAGGTTGAACTCAGAGATGTTGCTGTGATGACAGCAGGATTAGCTGGAGCTGATTTGGCAAATATTATTAATGAAGCGGCATTACTTGCAGGTAGAGAAGAAGCTACTGAGGTAAAAGCATCACATTTTAAAGAAGCAGTTGAGAGACAAATAGCTGGACTTGAAAAGAAAAGTAGAAGAATTTCACCAAAAGAGAGAAGAATAGTTGCTTATCATGAATCTGGACATGCATTGATTGCTGAGATTACAAAAGATGCAAAAAAAGTCAATAAAGTTTCTATAGTACCGCGTGGATTAGCAGCACTTGGATATACTTTAAATACTCCAGAAGAGAATAAATACTTGATGCAAAAGCATGAGCTTATAGCTGAAGTAGATACATTATTAGGTGGTCGTGCAGCTGAAGAGGTATTTATTGGAGAAGTAAGTACAGGTGCAGGAAATGACTTAGAAAGAGCTACAGATATTATCAAATCTATGGCTACCATTTATGGTATGAGTGATATTGATATTGCTGGACTTATGGTTCTACATAAGCAACAAAATCAATTTTTGGGTGGTGGACAAAGTTCAAAAGATTATAGTGATGAGATGGCACATAATCTTGATAAGCATATTAAACACACTTTAGATCTTCGATATAAAGCAGTACTTCAAATATTAAAAGATAACCGTGAAGCGATGGAACAAATGACTGCCGAACTTCTTGATGTAGAGGTGATATCAGGAAAAAGAGTTCAAGAGATTATCGAAGAAAATGGTGGAGAAGTGTATAAAGGGACAGGTTTACATACAGAAGATGAAAAAATTATAGTAGAGGAAGAGATTAATGCTGTAAAAACAATTGAAGAAGAATTTAATGAAAAAAGATAGTTTTATTCTGAGAGAAGGGTATAAAAATATAACAATTATATTTGCAATTGCGCTACTCTTTATGTTATTTATCTCTAATTGTTTAGGATATATTGGAATATTTGTAGGAATATTTTTTCTATATGTATATAGAAATAATTATCGACATATATTTAAAAATAATCAAAATATATTAGCACCTATTGATGCTGTGGTTAGCAGTATTGATAAAGTAAATGGTAAAACAAAGATATATTGTAAAGTAAGCTTATGTACTCATAACCATGTATTAAGAGCTCCCATTGATAGTGAACTTAAAATAAAAAAATATAAACATGGTTTAAACCTTAATCCGAACACTTATAAAGGATCTTTATATAATGAACAAATTGTATTGAAATTTGATGATATTAAAGTGAAACTTATCAGTGGTTTATGTAATAATAAAATAAAAAGAATACCCAATCGTAATGTAATTCAAGGTGAAAAGATTACAGTATTTTTAGATGGTTTAGTGATTATTACTATAGATGAAAAATCTAAGCTGATGGTCAACATAGGAGATAAACTTATTTCAGGTCAAACATTATTATTTAAAAGATTTTAGTAAATTTTATAAAAAATGGAGATATTTCAATAGTGTTAGATATATTTAAGCAACAAAAAAGTTTTTTAACAAGAGCAAAAGAGAAAAATAATATTAATTATCTTTTAGCTTTTGATCAAAATGGATGTTTTATAGAGGTTTGCGATAATAAACTTAAACCTTTTAAAGAGATAGATTATAGAGTTTACAATGGTATAGATAGAGAGATACTTCAATTAATTGAACAATTTAAGCAAGAAGATTTTTATCAAATATCGTGGGAAGATGATAGTGAACATATCTATTTAGATAAATATCCACGACTTTTAGAGCTTTTAAGACAAAGTGATAAAATAGTTGATAAACAAGGTACTTCTTTAACTTTTTCAATTGCTATATCTAAAATAGAGATTAATATTATCAAAAAAGATAAACTTACTTTATTACCACTTATTGATAACGATGATAATTTTATATTTTTAACATCTAGTTATGTTTTACAAGATAATGAAATCAAACAGATTCATACTATTGGTGAAAACTTTCATCAACTCAATAATTTTAATACAACTATAAATGAAGATAAACTAGAAGAGATTTTGACTATTTTAGTAACACATTTTGAAAATATAGATATCACTTATGAAGACTATGAAGTTATATTAAAAGATGAAAAGAAGATTATAAAACCAGCTATTATATTTGAAAAAATAACTACTGATAAAGAGTTAGTATTAAGAACTTCTGCTACTTTAGGGAAACTAAGCCCAGAATTTTTCAATGATTTTAATATCTCGAAATTTGTCCTTATAAATGAATTAGAAAAATCTATCATAGTTTATGAGTGTGATTTCAGTGAAGTATTTGAGACTTACTCTTTAATTTTCAAAAACTTATCTGCTATTAAAAGAGCTCTTAAAAAAGATAGTTTTAGTGAAGAGGATGGACTTTTTATAATAGATGAGTCTATTGCTACAAAATTTATACAAGACTATCTTCATACTATGATAAATAGTTGTGAGCTTTTTGGGAGTGAAAAGCTCAAAGATTATAAATATAATACTTTAAAACCATCATTAAATGTATCTTTTAAAGATAAAATTGATTTTCTTGATACGGGAGATGTTACTGTATCTATTGGGGAAGAAAATTTTAATATATTTGATATGATAAATCTTTATAAAAAACACTCCTATATCCCACTTAAAAATGGAGATAAATCAATCATAGATAAAAACTATATCTCAAAACTTGAAAGAATATTTAAAAAAGAGGGTCAAAAAATAAAAGTTTCCTTTTTTGACCTTCCTGAAATAGAAGATTTAATTCAAGAAAAAGAGCAAAAAGTTTTTAAAAGTAGTAAAAGTTTTTATGAAGGCTTTAACAAACTAAAAACCTCAAAAACAAGACTTCCAAAACTCAGTGATGTAACTCTTCGAGACTATCAAAAAGATGGTGTACGATGGCTAAAGTATCTTTATGATAATAATTTTGGTGGTTGTTTGGCTGATGATATGGGACTTGGAAAAACACTACAAGCGATCACCTTATTATCTTATATCTATCCAAAACAAAAAAATCCTTCACTTATTGTTATGCCTAGAAGTTTATTAAATAACTGGCAAAATGAGTTGAGTAAGTTTAATAAAAACATATCTTTTTATCTTTACTATGCAAATGATAGAGATATAGAAAAAATAAAAACACACCATATCACACTTACAACCTATGCTCTTATTAGAAATGATATAGAAAAGTTAAAAGATATAGAGTTTGATACGATATTTTTAGATGAGTCACAAAATATTAAAAACACAGATTCTAAAATAAGTCGTGCTGTTATGTTACTTGAAAGTAATCACAAATTTGCACTTAGTGGTACTCCTATTGAAAACTCTTTGTTTGAACTCTATTCTCTTTTCAGATTTATAAATAATGGTATGTTTAAATCTATTGCTGATTTTAAAAGAGATTTTGCCATACCTATTCAAGGGGATGCAAACGAAGATATAGCAAAAGTTTTAAAAGCAAAGATAACACCATTTTTATTAAGACGACTCAAAAAAGATGTCCTAAAAGATTTACCAGCGAAACAAGAGCAAGTTGTTTATGTTGAGATGGATGAAAAACATAAGAAGTTTTATAATGAAAAAAGAGACTATTATAAAGATATTTTAGATAAACAAATAGCTGCCAATGGTATTCAAAACTCAAAATTTGTGATACTGCAAGCATTTAATGATTTAAGACAAATAGCATCCGCTCCTGAGCTTAAAACCGAAGATAAAACGATAACATCATCAAAAATAGAAAATCTTTTTGAGATGTTGGAAGATATTATATTAAATGGTCACAAAGTTTTACTATTTGCTAACTTTTTAGGAAGTTTAGATCTGATAAGTGAAAAAGCAAGTGAGTTAGGATATGAACATCTTCTTATGACAGGAAGTACTAGAAATAGACAAGAGCTAGTGGATAAATTTCAAAATGATAAAAATATAAAATTGTTTTTAATGACCTTAAAAGTTGGTGGTGTTGGTCTTAATCTTACTGAAGCTGATTATGTATTTATATTTGACCCTTGGTGGAATAAAGCAGCTCAAAATCAAGCCATAGATAGAGCGCATAGAATGGGACAAAAAAACACTGTATTTAGTTATGAGATGATAACAAAAGGGACTATTGAAGAAAAGATCCTAGAGTTACAAACTCAAAAACAAGATATGACAGATATGATTATAAGTGGTGATGAGGGTGGATTGAAACAGCTTACATCAAGTGATTTAGATTTTATATTAGGATAATTTATGATAAATAAAAAAGAGATAATGGATACTCTTCAAAATAGCACTATGAACACTCTAAAGATGGTATTAGATTTTAATAATCTCATCATTGATCTTAAAAAAATCAAACGAAAAAATGATTTTGTTACTTTATTAACTGATTTTCTAATGGAAGATGAGTTTAGAGATAAATTTATACAAAAACTCAATCAAGATGAAAAATCAACTCAATTATATCATCATCTTATTTGGTTAAATAGTACTATTTATACAGGTGAAGCGATAAAATTATATGGTATACAATTAAGTGGTACTCAAAATAACGGTAATCTCAAGGACAATTATGCTTTTATAGAGAGGATACGATATCTTCATTGGACTGGTACACAAGATATTTTGAAACTAGATAGAGATATTATTAGTATTCTGAGACTTTTTTATCCTAAACCAACAAATTATGAGTTAGAAGAGGTGAAAGAGTTAGAGGAAACTACTTATAATTATACCAATGAAAATGAGATACTACAATTTATAAATATTATCGAAGGGATGCTCAAAGATAATCTTGTAGAGTTTGGTAAAACCAATGAAAAACCATTGATAAAGACAATCAATATGATAAAAACTTCATCAAATATAAATGAATTTTATACCGATAAAAAACTCAATACTTTGGCTACTGATATGAGTCTAAGAACTTTTTATTATTACTATTTAAGAGTAAAGTATTTTAAAGCAAAAGAGCATGAAACTTTAATAGATGTTTTTAGATATATACTCACTGATAATTTGGATTTTTTTATTAGCCGTATCTTTGCATCTCATCTCAAAAAAATACGATTTCATCAATACTGTTCAGAACAGCAACTCTTTAATATTATAAAAGTAATTATGTTAAATTTGGTTTCAAAAGGTTGGGTGAGTATGGAAAATATACTTCACTTTTCAGATTATAGAGATTTTGTATTTCATCTTGAATCAGAATATAAAACAGAGGGGTATACATTAACAACAAATGATGAAGATATAGATGCTGAAGATTATTATAATGAGATATTTTTAGAACCTATTATAAAAGCAGGTATGTTTTATTTGGGGGCATTGGGAGTATTAGAACTCAAATACAATGACCCTGTATCATCTTGTGGAATTACAGCAAAAGGTTTACCCTATATCTCTGCTTGGGATGGTTTGAAGTATGTTAGACTTACAAAACTAGGAAATTATATCTTGGGAGTTAACAAAACATATGAAGCAAAAGAGATAGAAAAACAAGAGTTACCTATAAAGTTTGATGAATACAAACCTATTTTGACTATTGACAAATCAGATATTTTAACACTTGCTAAAATTGAACATTTTACAGATAAACTCGATGAAAATAGATACATTTTGAGTTACACTAAAGTTTTTAGAGATTGTAAATCTTACAATCAATTAGTAAAAAAAATAGAGAGTTTTTATAAAATATTTGATAAAAAATTACCAAAAGTTTTTGCTGATTATTTTAATGAGATAAAACAAAACGCCAATATGTTAAAAAGAGATTTGAAACTGATCACTATTGAACTCAAAAAAAATAAAAAACTTCTCAATCTTTTTATCTCAAATAAAAGATTACAAGAATTAATCATAAAAGCATCAGGATATAGAATACTTGTAGCCAAAGAGAACATTTCAAAAGTTACAAAAATCATCAAAGATAATGGATTTTTTATTGAGTTTTAAAAGGTGTTGGGAACACTAGAAAGTACAATAGGAAATAAGTTGGTTTATAGACTAAAAAAAGTGTGGAATACAAAATACCATTGAAGATATTTATAAAAGTATTTGTTATATAATGCAATACGATGTAATATTGAGAATAATTAATGAAATGAATTTTGGTAGGGGAAAAATTAAAAGTGGCGCGGTTGACGAGACTCGAACTCGCGGCGACCTGCGTGACAGGCAGGTACTCTAACCAACTGAGCTACAACCGCACTTTTAAAATTTTTGTTGGTGACCCCAAGGAGACTTGAACTCCTGTAACATGGATGAAAACCATGGATCCTAACCACTAGACGATGGGGCCAACAATACAATATGGTGGTCGATATAAGACTCGAACTTATGACATCTACCTTGTAAGGGTAGCGCTCTACCAACTGAGCTAATCGACCTAAATTAAATAACACAAAACTAAATGGTGACTCGTGTTGGATTCGAACCAACGGCCACTTCCTTAAAAGGGAAATGCTCTACCGACTGAGCTAACAAGTCATCGTCGTTTTATTGGGTGGAATTATAGTGAATTAATTTTGTAATGTCAAGCTTTTTTCAAAAGAATTTCAAAATTTAATTTTAAAGCCATTTTTGCTGCTTGTATTTGTATCTCTTTTCTATTTCCTTGAAAATGAAAAAGTTGAATATTTTTATCTTTATTTTTACTCATAACACCAATAGCTACAGTACCTACAGGCTTTTTTGAAGTCCCACCATTTGGTCCAGCTACACCACTAACAGCCATAGCATAATCAGCATCAAATTTTTTGAGTACTCCTTGTAGCATTTGTTCTACAACTTCACAACTCACTACTCCAAATTCAATCATTGTTTCTTTTTTTACATCTAATTCTTGCTCTTTGATCTCATTGCAGTAGGTTACTATTGCACCTTTGAAGATTTCTGAAGAACCTGAAACTTCTGTAATCATACTTGCAATTAATCCTCCAGTACAACTTTCTGCTGTTGTCACTGTTTGTTGTGTGTTTTTCAAAATATTTTGAAAATCTACCATATCTTTTTCATTAAATGTATCAGTAATCATTAGAATCCTTTTGTTACTTAGGTTTAAATTATATTTAGATATACTTTATCTTAATTTTGATTATAGGACAATTATTCATATGGCTACAGAAACTACAGAACAAATAGATTATAAAAGTACATTACAATTACCAAAAACAACTTTTCCAATGAGAGGAAGTCTCCCTCATAATGAACCAAAGCAATATAAGCTTTGGGATGAAGAAAAAGTTTATGATAAAATGAAAGCAAATAGAAAAGGTGCTGAAAGTTTTACATTACACGATGGACCTCCTTACGCAAATGGAAATATCCATATTGGACATGCGTTAAATAAAGTACTCAAAGATATCATCATTAAATATCACTATTTTGATGGAAAATCTGTACGGTTTACGCCAGGTTGGGATTGTCATGGTTTACCAATAGAACAAAAAGTTGAAGAAAAAATTGGTGGAAAAAAGAAAAAAGAGTTACCAAAAAGTAAACTCAGACAACTTTGTAGAGATCATGCAACAAAATTTGTTGATATTCAAAGAGATGAATTTAAAACTTTAGGTATTATTGCTGATTGGGAAAAACCATATTTAACAATGGATTTTAGATTTGAAGCAAATATTTATAGAGAATTAATTGCTATTTCTAAAAAAGGTCTTTTAATTCAAAGAAGTAAGCCTGTATATTGGTCTTGGGCTGCTCAAACTGCATTAGCTGAAGCGGAAGTAGAATATCAGGATAAAGTATCACCTTCTGTTTTTGTTGCATTTAAATTAGAAGAGTTAGATGCAAGTGTTATTATTTGGACAACAACTCCTTGGACATTACCTGCAAATACTGGAATTTCTTTAAATGGTGAAGAGCAATATGTGTTAACTTCTGATGGTTTTGTAGTTGCAAAGAAATTATATGGAACTTTACTTACTGATGAAGTTATCAAGGGTGATATAGTAAGAGATATTGATCCAAAAGATTTTGAAAATACATATGCTATTAATCCTCTTAATGGAAAACAATCTAAAATTGTTTTGGGTGATCATGTAATGATGGATGCAGGTACAGGTGCTGTACATACAGCTCCAGGACATGGTGAGGATGATTATAAAGTTGGTTTACGATATGGACTTGATGTAGTTATGCCAGTAGGTGCAAATGGTGCATTTGACAACACAATTGTAAGAGAAAAACTACTCCCTAATCCTGAAGAGTTTTTAAATATGAATGTATTTAAAGCAAATGAACCAATTATGGAACTTTTAGGTGATGCTTTATTAAAAAGAGTTGATATTACTCACTCTTATCCTCATTGTTGGAGAACACATAAGCCAGTAATTTTTAGAGCAACCAAACAATGGTTTATCTCTATGGATGCACCGTATGGAAAAGATGGAAAAACATTAAGAGAAAATGCTTTAGAAGCAATCGAAGATGTTAAATTTTATCCAGAGCATGGTAAAAATAGATTAAAAACTATGATTGAAGGTCGTCCTGATTGGTGTATCTCAAGACAAAGAGACTGGGGAGTGCCTATCGCATTCTTTAGAAATAAACTTACTGATGAAATCATCTACGATGAGCAAGTATTAAATTATGTTGCTATGATTTTTGAGATGAAAGGTGCTGATGCTTGGTATGATATGGAAATCAAAGATTTACTGTATCCTGGAAGTGGGCTCAATCCTGATGATTTAGAAAAAACTATGGATATTTTAGATGTATGGTTTGATTCTGGTTCAACTCAAAATGCTGTATTAAGAAGTAGAAATTATGATGCTGGAACTTATCCTGCTGATATGTATCTTGAAGGTTCTGATCAACATAGAGGTTGGTTCCAATCATCTTTATTAACTTCACTTGCTTCTTCAGAAATAGCACCTTATAAATCAATTTTAACTCATGGTTTTACTGTTGATGCTAAGGGTGAAAAGATGTCAAAATCTAAAGGTAATGTGATGGCACCTGATAAAGTGCTCAAACAATATGGTGGAGAGATTTTAAGAATGTGGGTTGCTATGAGTGATTATCAATCAGATTTAAAAATCTCTGATGGTATCTTAAAACAGATGGCAGAACAATATAGAAAAATCAGAAATACAGGTAAGATTTTACTTGGGAATGTTTTTGAATTAGAAGAGATTTGTTCTTTGGATAAAATGTCTACAACTGATTTATGGATTTTAGATAAAGCTCAAAAAGTATTTAGTGAAGTTGATGAATCATTCAAAGCAAATGACTACTCAAGAGGATTAAATAAGTTAAATCATTTTATGGTTGCTGAACTATCAAATATTTATATTGATGTTTGTAAAGATAAAATGTATTGTGATGGAAAAAATTCAGAAACAAGAATCGCATCTCAAAGTGCTATGGCAATGATAGCAAAAACATTTTTGACTACACTTGCCCCTATTTTAACATATACAATGAATGAATTAGTACAACATGCACCAAAAGTTATTACTAATGGATGTGAATCAATTTTTGATATGCCTAAATATAAATTACCTGAAATTGAACTCAATCTTAATGAAGAACATTTATTAAATGCCAAAAGTAAATTTGCAGAAATAAAAGATAAACTCAATAAAGAAAAAGTGATTAAATCTACTTTGGAGCTTGTTGTCTATACAAATAGTGAAGATATTTTAGCTCTTGATGGAACAGTTTCTGAAGATTGGTTTGTTGTATCTAAAATTGTTATTACAAAAGAGGAAGATTCTTTAGGAAGTTTTGAAGTAGACGGTAAAGAGTTTGAAGTCTATAAAGCAAAAGAACATAAATGTCCAAGATGTTGGAAGTTTAGATCATCAGTTGAAGATGCTTTATGTCAAAGATGTGATGAAGTAGTTGATTAATGAGTGAACCTGTAACATTAACTTTTATATTTCAAACTATAGGAGTTATTTTACTAGCTACAGCTGTAGCAATAGTACTGATAAATTATAAAACGAAAAAGTTAAAGGAGATATGATATGAGTATGCCATTTACAGATGAAGACTTACAAGATCCTGTAAGTTCTATCATTGCAAAAAAAATTGCACCGATGTTAGCAAAAGATGGTGGTGCGATTGAATTATTAGAGATAAAAGATGCAAAAGTATATGTACAGTTGCAGGGTGCTTGTGTTGGGTGTGCGGCTAGTGGTAGTACCTTAAAATTCATTGTAGAAAAAGAGTTAAAAGCAGCTATTCATCCAGAATTGGTAATTGTAAATGTACCTGCTGGTATGGAAGAGCAAATGATCAATGGCTGATACATCTAAGTTAGTACAGCAAGCACATTCATATTTTACAGCTGGACAATATGATAGAGCTTTATTTATTTATTCGCAAGTAGTTTCTAAAAATCCAACAAATAATGAATATTCTTTATATTGTTTATTATGTGATTTAGGATTTGAAAATACAGAGAAAGCTCAAAGCTTATTTGATTATTTTATCATTGCAAAAGATGAGGACAATTCTACAGCTATTTCCTATGTAGAAAACATTATTGATGCATATGATGGGGATAATGCAAAAATGATGAATCTTCTTCAAGATATTTCACATAAAAATGTTGAAACATTAAATGCAATAGAATATAATGATTTTATGAAATTAGTAAAAGATAGAGGCTCTTTTAAAGAAGCATATCAAGATATTATGTTTAGTACAAAAGTTGCTATCACATCAAAAGAAGACTTAATTGATTTTATAGAAAAATTGATAGAAAATAATTTTGATACCACAGCATATACTTATCTCGATGGATTTAATGAGTTTTTTGCCTATGATGATACACTTACTGAACTCTATGAAAAACTAGGAAAGAAAAAGAGTGTTAGTTAAGCATAATCATCAGATATTTACAAATAATTCTCTAAAAGCTACACAAGAAACAACTTTTATTATTTCTTCACACAATAAACAATATATACAAAAAGCAAAAGAGACTGGTTGTACAGCGTTTATAAACTCTTCGGAGTTAGCAACATTTTTTGATTTTTCCTCTATAAAGATTATTGGAATTACAGGAACAAATGGTAAAACTACTACAGCGGCTACGATATACTCTTTGCTCTTAGATTTGGGATATAAAGTTGCTTTGCAAGGAACTCGTGGATTTTTTATTAATGATGAACGAGTGGAAGCATATTCACTTACAACTCCTATACAATTAGAAAATTTTGCTCATATACAAAAAGCAAAAGAAAATGGGTGTAGTTTTTTTATTATGGAAGTAAGCTCACATGCTATTGCTCAAAATAGAACTGAAGGATTAGAATTTTTTTTGAAGATTCATACAAATATTACGCAAGATCATCTTGATTATCACCACACTATACAAGAGTATATCGATGTTAAAAATAGTTTTTTTCAATGTGATGGTATGAAACTTATTAACAAAGATGATAAAAATATAAAATTTAAACTCAAAAATACCTATGCTTATGGAGCAGAAAATCCTGCTACATTTAAAGTGACTGCATATAGTCTCAAAAATGGTATTCATGTGGCATTGCAACATTTCTCAAATATAGTCAATTTTTCTTCTCCTATGATGGGATATTTTAATGTATATAACTTAACAGCAGCTGTGGCAGCTGTTTCTCTTATAACTAAAGAACCTTTGCAAAAAATATGTGATAAGGTAGAACATTTTGCGGGAGTTTCGGGACGAATGGAAGTGGTAAGTCAAAAACCATTGGTTGTTGTAGATTTTGCTCATACTCCTGATGGAATGGAAAAAGTATTTACTAGTTTTGCTTCGTATGATATTATCAGTGTGTTTGGAGCAGGAGGAGATAGAGATAAAAGCAAACGACCACTTATGGGAAAAATTGCGGAGTATTATAGTAAGGAAATTATTATAACTTCTGATAATCCTCGATTTGAGGATCCTGATGTAATTTGTAAAGATATTTTACAAGGTATTGAAAAACCAGAAAGAATAATAGTTGAATTAAATAGAAAAATTGCTATCAAAAATGCACTCGAAATTTCTAAACAGTATCAAAACCCAGTGATATTGATTTTGGGAAAAGGTGATGAGCAAGAACAGATTATTTATGATCAAAAGTTTTCTCTTAACGATACAAAAATAGTAGAAGAGTTTTTGAGCTAAAAAGATGAGTACAAATAAAAAAATGTTAAGCATTATTATTGTGATGATGCTATCTGTATCTTTTTTGAGTATTGCAATTTTTATATATAACTTTAAAGATTATAGTATAAAACATACAACTGAAAAAGCAATAAGTATTGCACAAAATGTTCGTGATGGATTGACATCACATATGGTCAATGGTACAATGGATAAAAGAGCTTTTTTTTTATCAAATATAGCAAATAATCAAAAGATATATAATTTTCATCTGTATAGGGCACCTTCGGTGATATCTGAATACGGACCTGGTTTTGCAAATGAAATTGAGATAACAAGTATTGAAAAAAAAGCTTTAGAAACATCGCATATCCAAACGCAACTCATCGAGTCTTTGGATGATGTAACTTTGAAAGTAAGTATACCTTATATTGCATCTTCAAGTGCAAATCCAAATTGTATCTCTTGTCATACCAAAGCAAAAAATGGCGATGTATTAGGTGTAATTAGTATGGATATGAAAGTTAATTCTACCCGTATTGAAGGTATCTCTATAGCGATAAATGTTTTTATCATTGTGATTATACTTCTTATATTTTCTATAATCGTAGTACATTATTTTATTAAACCCTATATAAAACTTTTTGACGATTTAGAAAATGGCATTTCCAATGCATATAGAGGAGATTTTAATTATAAAATTGATACAACATTGACAAATGAAGCAGGAGAGGTTGCTGATCGCCTTAATGAACTCGCAGAGATATATAAATTTAAAAAAACAATTGATTTAGATGAAGATAAAATAGTTATTTATAATCGAATTATCCAAATATTAAAGTCTAAATTTTCTATAACACAACTTATATTATTTGAAGTAAATAATATAAATAAACTAAGAGAAGTGATCGTAAATACGACAGGAAATAGTGTAAAAGATATAGACTCTAATTTGAGCTTATGTCGTGCATTTCGGACAAGAGCAAAAGTAAATTCTGATGATTTTGAAGATATTTGTTTAAATTGTGACCAAAAGACAAAAAACTTTGTATGTTTATATTATAGTATAAATGAAGAATATTCTGTGGTATTACATATTCAACAAAAGGGAAGTGAACTCAAAGAGTATATTTCGGTAATCAATAATTATTTTGAGATGGCAAAGCCTGTAATAGAGAGTAAGATTTTAATGGATAAGTTAAAAGAGACAACACTTATAGATCCTATGACAACACTTTATAATAGAAGATTTTTAAATGAGTTAGTTGAATCTAATATACCAAATCGAACAAATAAAAATTATATCCATTCTATTTTGATGATAGATATAGATTTTTTCAAGCAAGTTAATGATACTTATGGACATGAAGTAGGTGATACAGTTATAAAAGGTGTTGCTAAAATTATGAAAGAATCTGTACGCAATTCTGATATGCCTGTTCGTTATGGTGGTGAAGAGTTTTTGATTTTATTATTAAATACCACAAGAGAAGAGAGCGTTATTATTGCAAATAAGATACGAAATAGATTTGCTTCAGAAGAGTTTTTTTCTACAAATAAATCATTTAATAAAACGCTTAGTGTTGGAATTGCACACTATCCAGATCATGGTGAAACTATATGGAAAGTTATTAAGTTTGCGGATGAAGCACTCTATTATGCAAAAAATAATGGACGAAATAAGGCAATAACTTTTGATAAATCAATGCATAAAGATGGAGTAAATTATTGAAAAATTACTCTATCATTTTATATTAGTTTAAGTTATATGAGATAAAATCGACAAAAATAAAACTCACTTTAAGTGATTCAAGGAATAAAAATGGAAATGCCTCAAATACCACAACCTACATTTTACATCTTTAAATGTGAACAAAGTGCACCTCCGGGTATGCCAAAACCATCATGTGTTACAGAACAAAGTCAAGATTTATTTAATCATATGGCACAATCTTTGATGTCCAAAGGTCTTATGGGACCTGTTCAACCTATACGCACAAGTTGTTTAGGTCGCTGTCAGATGGGACCTGTGATGCTTGTCGAACCAGGACACCATATGTATGTAAAATTAGACAAAGAAAAAATTGATAGAATTATAAATGAGCATATTGTTGGCGGTACTCCAGTAGATGAATATATAATTCCTGAACAGTTTTGGGGTGAGCCTCAATCTTTAAGTAAATAGGAAATAGAATGACATTTGGTATGTTATATAGTAAAATACATCGAGCTACAGTAACAGATGCTAATCTTAATTATGTTGGATCAATTACAATAGATCAAGACCTTTTAGATGCGTCAGTTTTACGAGTTGGACAAAAAGTTGAAATTGTAAATGTAAACAATGGAGAAAGATTTTCTACATATGTTATAAAAGGTGAAAGAGGATCTAAGGAGATGTGTCTTAATGGTGCTGCTGCTAGAAAAGTTGAAATAGGTGATAAAATTATTGTTATAGCATATGCGTCATATTCAAATGATGAGTTAGATACATATAAACCTATTGTTGTTCATGTAAATGATAACAATGAAATAATAGAGATAACAAATGAACTTATAGGAAGTGATAAATAATGTTAGATGGTATAGACTTAAGTAAAATTAATCTCAATGATATGATGGGACAAGTGCAAGAGATGGCACAAAAAGCTAAAGAAGAAGGTGTAAAACAAGTTTTTACCTCAAAAGTGGGTGGTGGCTTGATAGAATTATCAATCAATGGAAACTCTGAGGTGACAGATTTGCAAATAGATGATTCTTTACTTGATGATAAAGATTCTTTACAAATTTTATTAATCAGTGCTATGAATGATGTTATTAAACAAAGTGATGACAATAAAAAAGCAACAGCCATGAGTATGATGGGTGGGATGAATCCATTTGCAAAGTAAGCAACTTTTAGATACTTTTGAAAAGTATTTAACTACTAATCCACCGATTTCTGAAACATTTCATCCTATATTTGAAGATGCATTAGGCAATATGCTGTGTGCTGGTGGAAAAAGATTTCGACCGATGTTATTGCTTTCTATTGTAAATGCAGTAGCACCTCTTCTTGTGAAAAATGCTTTACCTGTAGCTTTGAGTATAGAGTACTTACACACCTATTCTTTGATTCATGATGATCTGCCTGTGATGGATGATGCTAATCTACGACGAGGTCATCCAACTTTACATACAACTTATGATGAAGTGACTGCTATATTGGTAGGAGATGCTTTAAATACACATAGTTTTAATCTTCTTGCTAGGGCACCATTAAGTTCTGATGTGAAAATAGACCTTATTAAAACACTCAGCAGTGATGGTGGAATAGATGGTATGATTATTGGTCAAGCGATTGATTGTTATTTTGAAAATACAACTTTAGAACTTTTACAGTTAGAGTTTTTACATATTCATAAAACAGCAAAATTGATAGCTGCTAGTTTAAAAATGGGTGCGATTATAGCTAATTTAGATAGAGATACACAAGAAAATCTCTATAATTTTGGTATTGATATTGGACTATTATTTCAGATTCAAGATGATATTATTGATGAAACAGCAACCGAAGAGGAAGCTGGAAAAACAACCGCAAATGATGGTGCCAAAAACTCTTTTGTAAATCTTTTGGGTTTAGAAGGTGCTATGAGAAGTGCAGATGATTTGGCTTTAAAATGTGAAAAAAATTTATCTTTGTTTGATGATAATATTAGAAGAAGTTTGGAGAGTATTCTTAATACATATTTATATAGACATAAAAAATAAAGAGGGTTTTAAACCTCTTTTTCCCATAATGTTCCATTTGCACTATCCATCAAAGATATATTCATATCTTTTAACTGATCTCGAATAGTATCACTCAATGTAAAGTTTTTATTTTTTTTCGCTTCAATTCTTTTTTCAATGAGTTGTTCGATAGTTTCTTTTTCCTCTTTTGAGATACCAAATTGAAAATACTCATAAGCGTCTTTTAAACCAATTCCTAAAATATCATTTATAAATAGTAGAGAAGCAATTATCTCTTTTTTAAGATTTTTATTTTTAGGTTCTTTATCTAATAACTCATTTGATAGTGAGATATACTCATCTATACTTGCTAATGCTTTTGAAGTATTCATATCATCATTTAAAGCATCAAATAAAGCGTTTGTAAGCTCTTTGTTTGATTTGTTTATACTTTGCACTCCATAAAGTCTTTTTTTGAGTCTATAGAGTTTATCGAGTCTTTTTTTACTTCCTTTGAGATCCTCTTCGCTAAATGAAAAGTCAGCTCGATAGTGTGCTGTCATCATATAAAATCGAATCACTTCACCATCATATTGTTCTAAAGCATCTTTGAGAAAAAAACTATTGCCTAAAGACTTTGACATTTTTTCACCATTTATATTGACAAAACCATTGTGCATCCAGTATTTTGAAAGTTCTTGAGAAGTACAACATCGTGTTTGAGATGCTTCATTTTCATGATGGGGAAAAAGTAGATCAGCTCCACCACCATGGATATCGATAGCATAAGGGAGTTCATGATTTGATAAATGAGCATCAATCATAGCACTACACTCTAT
>Ga0193952_1000232_pt1 | contig 24057 bp, 23 predicted proteins | sample BB_3_MG_FD_140368 | JGI IMG/M metagenome (GOLD analysis project Ga0193952, IMG submission 140368) | Microbial mat bacterial communities from the Broadkill River, Lewes, Delaware, United States - BB_3_MG | ecosystem: Environmental > Aquatic > Freshwater > River > Microbial mats | place: USA... | reverse complement strand
TACGGTACATCTGTTACTCCTGTTTCTCAATTCTATTGGCAACAAGCATATGCAAACGTAATGTTTGGACCATGGAAGCAAATTGCTCCAGGTTACGGGAAAATGGTACTTGGTTACTTCGGAAAAACTCCTGTTGAACCAGATGCTGAAATTGTAGCTTTAGCTGCTGAAAAGTTAAAGCTTGAGCCAACTAAAGAGAATCCTTTAGATATTGCAGATAGAGATGATAAGAAAAAAGTTTCTGTTTGGAAGCAAAGATTAGAAATTGAAGGTATTGAAACTACTGAAGAAAACATCTTTATCGCAGCAGCTTGTGATGAAAAAGGTATAGCCTTCTTAAAAGGTGACTCACCATTAAATGTAAGAAAAAATGATTCAGAAACACAAGGAGAAAATAAAATGAGTAATGCAAGTGGAAATTATACAGTAGTTGTAGATGGACAAAAATTCAATGTAACTGTTGCAGAAGGTAATGCTGATATTCAAGTAACTCCAGCAGCAGCTTCTAATGCTCCAGCAGCAGCACCTGTAGCAGCAGGTGAAGGTTCAGATGTTCTTGCAGCAGTAAATGGAAATGTTTGGAAGATTTTAGTTAATGAAGGTGATAAAGTTGAAGAAGGTCAACAAATCATGATTCTTGAAGCTATGAAAATGGAAATTGATATTACAGCTCCATCAGCTGGTACAATTACAAAAGTACTAGTAAGTCAAAATGAAGCAGTTGATGAAGGTCAACCTTTAGCAGTAATTGCTTAATTTTGAGGTTTAAAATGAAGAAAAGTTTATTATTAATTTTATTTACTCTATTTACAGTATTTTCTGTAAACTCTTTTGCAGCTTCAGCTCCTGTTGAAGCTCAAGTAGAGAAAAAAGAGTATGAATCAAAATCAATGTCTCAATTAATTGATTCATTTTATAGTACTACAGGTTTAAAATCTATTTTAAACCCACAAGAAGGACTTAAAGGTCCTCATGGTGAAGAACTAACTACATTTGCACAAAGCTTTGGTAGAATTATTATGATAATAATTTGTTTAGTTCTTTTCTTCCTTGCAATTAAAAAAGGTTTTGAGCCATTGCTACTAATTCCAATTGGATTTGGTGGTATCTTAGCTAATATTCCAATTGCTGAGATTGCAGGTGAAAATGGAATGCTAGGTATTATTTATAATATGGGTATTTCAAATGGTTTCTTCCCTCTTTTAATTTTTATGGGTGTTGGAGCTATGACAGACTTTGGTCCTTTATTATCAAATCCTAAAACTGCATTACTTGGTGGTGCAGCACAATTTGGTATCTTTGGATCTTTAGTTGGTGCTATTGTATTATCACAATATGTACCTGGAATTGAGTTTACATTAGAACAAGCTGCGGCTATTTCAATTATTGGTGGAGCCGATGGGCCAACATCAATCTTTATTGCAACTGCACTTGCACCTGAATTACTTGGAGCTATTGCCGTAGCTGCGTATTCATATATGGCATTAGTACCAGTTATTCAACCTCCAATTATGAGAGTGTTTACAACTTTAGATGAAAGAAAAATTAAGATGAAAGCTGTTAGAAGAGTTTCTAAAACAGAAAAAATCATCTTCCCAATTGTTGTTGTTATTTTAACAATGTTAATTTTACCAGATGCAGCTCCACTAATTGGTGCATTTTGTTTCGGTAACTTTGCAAAAGAATCTGGTGTTGTAGATAGATTATCAGATACTATGCAAAACTCTTTAATTAATGTTGTTACTATCTTCTTAGGATTAGGTGTTGGTTCTAAACTAGCAGCAGAACAATTCTTAGTAGGTGAAACTTTAGGAATTATGGCAATTGGATTATTAGCATTTTCAGTTGGTACAGCTACGGGTGTATTAATGGCAAAAGCTATGAATTTATTTATGGCAAAAGATAATAAGATTAATCCACTTATTGGTGCTGCTGGAGTTTCAGCTGTACCGATGGCAGCAAGGGTTGTAAGTAAAGAAGGTCAAAAATATGACTCAACTAACATTCTTTTAATGAGTGCTATGGGTCCAAATGTTGCGGGTGTTATTGGTTCGGCAGTTGCGGCTGGTGTTCTAATATCAATATTTAAGTAAAAACTGAATAGAATTACAAAAAATTAATTAGTAGGAAAATTAAATTATGTCTGAGATTAAAGACTCTTTAGGTCTAGAAAACGTTGGAATGGTAAGAAGAAATCTTGATGTAGATACATTAATGAATGAAGCAGTAGAAAATGAAGGCGCTAAGCTTTCTTCTACTGGGGCATTAATGATAGATACTGGTATTTTTACAGGAAGAAGTCCAAAAGATAAATTCTTTGTAAATCAAGATCCATCAAATAAGTATATTGCTTGGGGTGATATTAATCAAAAAGTTTCTGGGGAAGTATTTGATGATTTATTCACTAATTCAAAGAAACAATTAAGCAATAAAGACCTTTATATTACTGATGTATATTGTGGTGCATCATTAGACTCTAGAAAATCTGTAAGATTTATTACTGAAGTTGCATGGCAAGCACATTTTATTCAAAATATGTTTATTGTTCCTCAAACTCAAGAAGAGTTAGATAACTTCAAACCTGATTTTACAGTTTACAATTCTTGTAAGACTGTAGATATGTCATATGCTAGTCATGGATTACATTCAGAAGTATATGTTGTATTTAATGTTGAAGAAAATGTAGCTATCATTGGTGGTACTTGGTACGCTGGTGAAATGAAAAAAGGTGTTTTCTCAATGATGAATTACTGGCTTCCTTTAGAAGGTAAGCTTCCAATGCATTGTTCAGCAAATATTGGGGAAGACGGTGATACTGCATTATTCTTTGGTCTTTCAGGAACTGGTAAAACAACTTTATCTACAGATCCTAAAAGAGCTTTAATCGGTGATGATGAACATGGTTGGGATGATAAGGGTGTATTCAACTTCGAAGGTGGTTGTTATGCTAAAGTTATTAATCTTGATGGTGAATCTGAGCCAGAAATTTTCAATGCTATTAAAAAAGGTGCTATATTAGAAAATGTAGTAGCTGATGAAAATGGTGTTGTAGATTACACTGATGGTTCTAAAACTGAAAACACAAGAGTTTCATATCCATTAGATCATATTCCAAATCACACTCCTGATATGAAGGGCGGACACCCTACTAATATTATCTTCTTATGTGCAGATGCATTTGGTGTTTTACCTCCAGTTGCAAAACTTGATAAACAACAAGCAATGTACTACTTCTTAAGTGGATATACTGCTAAAGTTGCAGGAACAGAAAGAGGAATTACTGAGCCTGTTGCTACATTCTCTTCTTGTTTTGGTGAAGCATTCTTACCTCTTAATCCTACTGTTTATGCAGAATTATTAGGTAAAAAAATTGATACTCATAATGTAAACGTTTATTTAGTTAACACTGGATGGACTGGTGGTGTATATGGTGTTGGTTCAAGAATGAGTATTAAAAATACAAGAGCTTGTATCAATGGAATCTTAGATGGTTCTATTAATGATTCAGAATTTGAAACATTACCAGTATTTAATTTAACAATTCCAAAAACACTTAATGGTGTTGATACAGTAGTGTTAAATCCAAGAAATACATGGGAAGACAAAACTGCTTATGATGAAACAAAAAAGAAATTAGCAGCAATGTATATTGAAAACTTTAAAAAATACTTAACTTTAGAAAGTGAATATGATTTCACAGCTGCAGGACCAGTTCTATAAGTTATAATATCGCATAAAAAGTTTATTGTTAAAAAGGAGTGGATTTATTCACTCCTTTTTTTATAGCTTATATTAGGAGAAATAAATGAAAATATCTGAATTCTTAGCGAATATTAAAGAAACTGAGCAAGAAGTTGTTTATTACTGTTGTAATCACTTATTAAAGAAAAAGTTTGATGTTGAAAATGATAGTTTAACTGATGAGCAAATTAAAGAGCTTTTCTTAAATTATAATACTTTTAATACATTACTTAATGATTCTGCTGGTATTATTTATAGAAAATATGAAGCTGAATTAAATGATGTATATCAAGCAATTTGTAAAAGATTTAATGAAGACTCTGATAATAAATCTTTATTTGATTTTAGATTAGCGAGAGTTAGTAATCAAGAACCTAGACAGTTCTTAGATATTGAGGATAAAGATACTCAAGAAACAGTAATTCAAAAGTTTGAAGATAAAATCAATATTATTTTAGATTCAAAATATTACAATTCTAATAAAGATAAGTTATCTAATGATTTAATCATTCCACAAAAAACATTAGAATTAATTAAATCAGCAGCTGGTATAGCTTAATTTAATTTTCTAAATAATTCAAAAAGAGTGTTTTAACACTCTATTTGAATTTCTTCAATTATTTCTAATCCAAATCCATTTAAACCTACAAATGAATGTTTTCCACCACTTGACATAAGTTTAATTTGTTTTATATTTAAACAATTTAGTATTTGTGCTCCAATACCATAATCTTTTTGGATTTCTCTTTTTTGTTCATCAGATAAGAAAATTAACACCCCACCTTTTGATTGGATAAAGTTAATTGTTTTTAACATTGAGTTTAATTTTTCATCATTTAAAAATAAATTAATATCTGGAATTATTGTATGAAACTTAACATGTGCTATTTCTTCTGTTTCACCAAATAAAATTGCTGTGTGTACATTTCCTAAATGATCTTTAAATTCTTTTTTCTTCGCATTTTTACCAAAAAATTTAATTTCATTAGATGAAACTTCTTCAACTAATTTTTCATGTGATAGTCTGTATTCAACTAAATCAGAAATGTAGATTTGTTTCATATTATGTTTTTGGGCAAATATATCTAAATCATCTCTTCTTGCCATTGTTCCATCTTCTTTCATGATTTCACAAATAACAGCTTCTCCACTTAATCCTGCAAGTTTACATAAATCTACAGAACCTTCTGTATGTCCAGTTCTTACTAAAACTCCACCATCTTTTGCAATAAGGGGGAATATATGTCCTGGTCTTACAAGTTCTATTGCTTTTGATACAGGGTTTGCTAAAATTTTAATAGTATCATCTCTTTCCCCTGCACTAATTCCAGTTAATGCATCAACAGCATCAACTGAAACAGTAAAAGCTGTTTCATATGATGAAGTATTTGAAGTTACCATTGGATTTAATTCTAATTTATCAGCAGTTTCTTTTGTAACAGATACACAAATTAATCCTTTTGCATGTGTAGCCATAAAGTTTACTTTTTCAGGTGTACTTAATGGTGCAGCATAAACAAGATCTCCCTCATTTTCTCTATCTTCATCATCAAGCATAATAACCATATTACCTTTTTGAATTTCTTCGATTGCTTCTTTTACTCTTTGAATTGCATTCATTATTTTTCTCTTTATAATTTATTTGTATTTTGTATATTATATCAAAAATTTCAAAATTTATTCTAAAAACTATTGACATATACTAACGTTTTTACTATAATTTCAACCTCTTAAGAATTGGGGTATCGCCAAGTGGTAAGGCAACGGCTTTTGGTGCCGTCATTCGAAGGTTCGAATCCTTCTACCCCATCCACATTTATAAAAACAATCACAAATATCATTAGTATAAAAGCAAGTTTTTTTGATTATTTTATTATCAAAGTACTGTGTTTTAGTGAAAACTATTATTATATAGTGTATTTTTATAAATATATTTAATTGACAAAATATTTTAAAAATCTTAGAATTTTTAATCTTATTTTAAGTGTTAAAGCCCTATAATTTCACCCGTTATAAGACAAGAAACAAATTGTATCTTGATTTATAATATAGCCATAGTGTCAAAGTAGCTCAGCTGGCTAGAGCGCTGGTCTCATAAGCCGGAGGTCGAGAGTTCAAGTCTCTCTTTTGACACCACTATTTACACACTGTTGCTGGTGTAGCTCAGCTTGGCTAGAGCAGCTGATTTGTAATCAGCAGGTCGGGGGTTCAAGTCCCTTCACCAGCTCCACTCTCCTAAAAAATTAACAAAGTTATATTCAATAAATATTAACAATTATCAAAAAAAGAAGCGCAATTTTTTAAATACTTTGTAATAACTTTATGGGTTATATCCCATAAAGTATAATACTATTCTGATAATTCGTGAATCTTTTCTTTACTTTTATTATAAGCTTTTGAACTACCCTCTTTTGTTGCATCCCATGCTTCTTCACTTTTATTTTTAGTGACTTCCCATACAGATGAAGAATCTTTTTTTACTCCATCCCATGTGGCACATCCAGTAAATATTACTAATGTACTAAGTGCTAATAAATAATTCTTCATAATTAATTTGATGGATTCTCAAAAAATATGTATGTTGAATAATCTGATACTTCAAAGTAGACTTTTTTTTCATTTGGATCTTTTTTCATATTAAAGTTTAAATCTGCGTATCCATAACCATATCTATAATTTCTTGCTCTACTACCTTCTGTTGAAGTTGCAGTTGAAAGTTTGTCTATTTGAATAAATCTTTTTACAAGTTTTTCTCCAGCATAAACTTCAATAACTCCATTTACTCCAGTCCAGTTTTGAATATATCTATTTATTTTATTTTGCTTTTCTTCACAACCATTAAAGAATAAGGCTGTAGCTATTAGTGTAGATGTTAGTAAAATTTTTTTCACTCTATATTTCCTCTATATGATGTTTTTAGTATAGAAGTGTACTACAAAAGTGCTAAAAGCATTATATGGAAGTTTGCTTATTTATTATTTTAACTGACAATTAAAGAAGAAGAAATGTGGTTTATATTTGATACTTTGAAGTGTATGTTCAAAAAATACAAAGTATCAATATAAATGATACTTTGTAAGTGTTTTGTTAGATTATATTGTAATCTCTTTAATATCAGCGATTTTTCTAAATCCTTGATATACTAAACCAATAGTGTTTTTTCTATTAGTTTTAATAGTTTCATCTTCATGATTTACGAATACATTATCAAAGAAGTTATCTAATTGTGGTTTTAAAGCAAATAATGCTTCTAATTCATCTTCATAATTAGAGTATTTTTTTGATGTTATTTCAGAATATTTAGCAAAAAGTTCTTTTTCTGCATCATCTTCTAATAAGTCTTCTTTTACAAGTAGTTCAGAATTTACATCAACATCTTTAATGATATTTGCAACTCTTTTAAATGTAGTAGTATATTCTTTAAAGTTATCACCTTGAACAACTGGATTTAAAGCACATAGTTTTTTAGAGATTTTATATATATCAGTTTCTCCTGAACCTAATACTGCTTTTAATACAGAGGGATTCACTTCAAATATTTTAAATAATCTTTCATTAAAGAATTCTACTAATTGTTTTTTATCTAATCCAGGATATGAAGTAGCTAAGGCATCTATGATTTTTCCTAAATCTACTGGTAGTTCATGTTCCATTGCAATTTTAACGATACCTGCTGATGCACGTCTTAAACCAAATGGATCTTTTGAACCTGTTGGGATTTTACCTACAGAGAATAGTCCCATTAAGTTATCTAATTTGTAAGAAAGTGCAATAATAGATGAGAATTTATTTGAAGGTAATTCTGAATCTTCTCCATCTGGTAAATATTGCTCTTTTAGGGCTGTATAAACTAACTCGTCTTCTCCTGCTAATTTTGCGTAATAATATCCCATCAGACCTTGTAATTCTGTAAATTCAAATACCATTTCTGACATTAAATCTGCTTTTGAAAGCATTACAGCTTTTTCAACTAAATCTTTTTGTTCAACGTTAAATGTATCTGCTAAATAAGAAGCTATTTTTGCTTCTCTTTCGTATTTTTCATACATAGAACCTAAACCTTCTACAAATGTTAATTTTTTAAGACCTTCATTTGATAGTCCATTATTAATATCATTTTTGTAGAAGAACATACCATCAGCAAGTCTTGGTCTTAATACTTTTTCATTACCTGCAATAATATATCCGAAATCATCAGTTTTAGAATTTGATACTACAATAAAATTGTTAGTTAATTTTCCATCTTTATAAACTGCAAAATATCTTTGGTGTTCTTTCATTGAAGTTACAATTACTTCTTCTGGAAGTTCTAAGAACTCTTCATCAAACTTACCAATTAAAGCAGTTGGATACTCAGTAATAGCAACAACTTCTTCAAGTAATTCTTTATCTAGTTCAATTTGTACACCATGTCTTTGTTCGATGTCTTTCATTTGATCTAAAATTCTAGTTCTTCTATCTTCTGGATATAAGATAACACCATTGTTATCTAGTTTTGCAAAATAATCACCTGCGAAGTTGTAAGTAAATGGTTCATATGAAATCATTCTATGAGCAAATGAATAGTTTGAAGATTTAACACCAAATAATTCACCTTCAACTACTTCTTCACCTAAAACCATAGATAATGATCTAATAGGTCTTATAAAACTGTTAGTTCTTGATGCCCATCTCATAGATTTGCCAAAATCAAGTGAGTTAATAAATTCATTTACCATATTATTTAATAATTCAGATGCATTTGTACCTTTAACTTCTTTTTTGAAATAAAGTACTTCACCTCTACCTTGGTCAATTTTATCTAACTCATCAACACTAACACCACATTTTTTAGCAAAACCTAATGCAGCACCAGTAGGTTCTCCGTCTTTAAATGCAATTTTAACAGGAGCACCAAATTGTTCTTGAATTGAATCTTCTTGTTTAACTTGGAACTCTCTATGCCATAATACTAATCTTCTTGGTGTATAATAAAAATCAAAATCACATAGTAATCTATTTTTTTCTAAAATATCACTCCATTTTTTTTCAATGTTTGGTAATTCTTTTAAAAATGGAATTGCTGGTAGTTCTTCAACACCAATCTCTATTAATAATGGTTTATTCATCTATTGTATCCTTAGTCGAAGTCTTCTTTTCGTTATCTTCAAATTTATCTGTATGTTTTTTTATCTGTTGTCTGTTGAAGTTAATAATAAACAAAGCAACCATGATAACAAACATAATAAGTATTATTGTGTCTAATATATCTTTCACATTTATCCTAATGTATTTATATTATAAAAGCAGATATTTTATCTAATGCTTGCTTATTTTTTGGTTATGTTATTTGTAAAATTAGGCCTAAATAAGGCTATTTTTTATTTAGTAATTCCATTAAGTTTGAATTGTTATCAATTGTTTTTGTTTTAAATAAGTCTTCTGTATTTATATGACATTTTTTACATGAAGCTAAGTTTTGATGCTCTTTTCTATCTGATTGAATTAATTTATTTTGAGAATGACAAGCAAAGCAATCTCCACCACAAGATACCATACCTTCTGGAACTTTTGTATGACAATTTATACAAGTTTTTAAAATACTATGGTGAGGTTTTTCAATTGATTTTTTTAATTTTGGATGACATTGCATGCAGTTTCCACTACATGCATATGAATAAATAGTAAGTGTAAGTATTAATAATAGTTTTTTCATAATATTAGTCTAGCAGGTTTTTGTAGATAACTCCATCAATTTCATTTAAAGCAATTTCTTCTATTTCATCAGAAGATTCAATAATTGCTAAAATCTTAGAGTCAAACATATAGTTTTCTGCTATTTTTTGTAGTTCTTTTGCTAGAGTTTTATTAGCTAGTATATATTTTGCGTTTAGGGCATTTGAATATATTGCTTCTTTTATATTTGAAACTTCTACAGCAGTTTCTATTTCATTTTTACTTGTATATATAAGTATTTCTTCGTTATAACCAAATGAAATACAAGTGTTTGCTTTTGTATTTTCAATTTGTGCAACATGTACAATAGGTGTTATTTCATCAAATGGAACTAGTTTATCCCCAATAAGTATCATACATATTCCTTATTTGTTTTCTAAACATTCTTTTGAACAAAAGAATTTACCATTTGATAAGATACCTTCTTTGTTTGATATATATGTTCCACAACTTGGACATTCAACCATTTCATCTTCAAATTTTTCTTGTTTCTTTTTAACTTTTGGTTTTTCACCTACTTCTTTTTCTCTTCCTTTTTTGAAGAAAATTAAATAAACGAAAAACAAAACTGCAAGAATTGCTAATATTTTTAAAATCATTATTTACCTTTTATATACAGATAATTTCTATCTTTTCTATTTACTATCGTATAGTTATTTACTTTTGCATCTTCAATTTCATCATTTACAAGTGAACCTTTGTAAAATAGATATGAGCTTGTATCTTCTTTAATATTATCTGTAATATCTAAAAGTAAGTTTGTATTTGTAACTGCTCTTGAAGTTATTAAATCTACATTTAAAGCTTCTACTTTCTCAACTCTATCACATATAACTGTTAAGTTATCAAGTTTTAAACTAGCTTTTACAAAGTTTAAAAAAGAGACTCTTTTTACTCTAGGTTCTATTAGATATGCTTTTGTATCTCTTAACGCCATAGCAATAATAAGACCAGGATAACCTGCTCCTGTTCCAATATCAGCAAAGCTTTCATGTTTATTAATAAACTTTAAAGGATATACAGAATCTAATATATTTTCATTTATATCTGTAATTTGTAAACTTCCAGTTAGGTTATGTACCTGTCCCCATTGTCTAAGTAACTTAGTAAAAACTTCACAATCTTCATAAAATTTATCATCAAATTTTAAATCATTTGACTCACATAATTGTTTTAAACTCATTATAGCATGTGCCCCATTTGATCTTTTTTTGTTTGTAAATAGTCTTCATTGTGTTTATTTGTAACTGTGATTGCAGGAACTCTTTTAACTATATCAATTCCTATACCTTCAACATATTCAATTTTTTTAGGATTATTAGTAATAAGTTTAATTTTCTTTATTCCTAAATCTTCAAAAATATGTTCAACTACCCTATAATCTCTATCATCTTCTCCGAAACCTAATTCAATATTAGCTTCAATAGTATTTCTTCCTTTATCTTGTAAAGAATAGGCATTTACTTTATTTAGTAATCCTATATTTCTTCCCTCTTGTCTATGGTAGATTATAAGTCCACCCTCTTTTGAAATAAAATCTAATGCTAAATTTAATTGGTTTTGACAATCACACTTTAAACTTCCTAGTGTGTCGCCTGTTAGGCATTCTGAGTGAATTCGCACAAAAGGTGCTTCTATATTTTCAAAGTCTTCACTCATAATGGCTAAATGTTCTTGATTTTTGTCTTTATATGCTTTTATTCTAAACTTTCCATGTTTTGTAGGTAGGTTAGCAATATTTGATTGTATTATATTCATTCGTTTTTAAACCTTATATTGTTAGAATTCGTGATTATAACCAAAAGAGGTAAATAGAATGTTTAAACGATTTAGAAGATTAAGAATAAATGAAACACTTAGAAACTTGGTACAAGAGACACATCTTTCTTGTGATGATTTTATATATCCACTGTTTGTAAGAGAAGGTGAAGGTATTAAAACTGAGGTTTCTTCAATGCCTGGAGTATTCCAAATGAGTATTGATGAGATATTAAAAGAGTGTGAATACTTAATGAGTATTAATCTTAAGTCTATTATATTATTTGCTATTCCAGATGTTAAAGATTCAGTTGGTAGTGAGTGTTTATGTGAAGAGAGTATTATTGCAAGAACAGTTAAAGCTATTAAAGCTAAATACCCAGAAATGTTTGTTGTTACTGATTTATGTTTTTGTGAATATACAGATCACGGACATTGTGGAATTTTAGACCCTGTAACTGAAACAGTTGATAATGATAAAACATTAGAAATTTCAGCACAACAAGCAATTGTTCACGCAAAAGCTGGTGTTGATATGATTGCTCCTTCTGGAATGATGGATGGAATTATTACAACTTTAAGAACTGCATTAGATGAGAATGGATATGGGAATTTACCAATTATGGCATACTCAACTAAATTCGCAAGTGGTTATTATGGACCATTTAGAGATGTAGCTGAATCATCACCATCATTTGGAGATAGAAGAACTTATCAAATGAATCCTGCAAATAGATTAGAAGCTATTGAAGAATCATTAGCAGATGAGGCTGAAGGTGCAGATATCCTAATGGTTAAACCAGCACTTGCATTCTTAGATGTAATTAGAGATATTAGAAATGAAACTAAATTACCATTATGTGTATATAACGTAAGTGGTGAGTATGCAATGCTTAAAAATGCAGGAGCAGCAGGTCTTATTGATTATGAAAGAGTAATGATGGAAACATTAATAGGTTTCAAAAGAGCAGGAGCTAATATGATTATTACTTACCATGCAAAAGAAGCTTGTGAGTTACTAAGAAAAAATTAATATGACTACAACTTATCAAGATGCAATTGAAAATTCTAATATAGTATCTAAGACAGATATTAATGGGATAATTACTTTTGTAAATGATGAGTTTTGCAAAATATCAGGATATTCTTACGATGAATTAATTGGTCAAAACCATAACATCGTAAGACATCCAGATGTTCCCCCTACTAACTTTGTAAGTCTTTGGAAAACTATTTTAGATAAGAAACCATATAAGGCAACTGTTAAAAATCTAACTAAAGATGGTAAGACTGTTTATTTAAATACAACAATTACACCAATACTTAATATTCATGGAAATATAAAAGAATTTATTGCTATACGTTATGATGTTACAAAAGAAGTAGAACTACAAAAAAATTTAGAAGTTCGAGATAGAGAGTTAGAGCAATTAAATGCGACCTTAGAGCAAAGAGTTGTTGAACAAACAAAACAACTTAAAGATTTAAATGCAACATTAGAGCAAAGAGTTCAAGAAGAAATAGAGAAAAATAAAGAAAAACAAAAATTACTATTTTGGCAATCAAGAATGGCCTCATTGGGTCAAATGCTTGGTAATATTGCACATCAATGGAGACAACCTTTAACAGAGCTAAACTTAACACTTTTTAATATGAAAAAAGCTTCTAAAAATGAAGATAATATTAAAGTTGATGAATTATATTCTGAAAGTAGAAATCTTATTTTAAATATGTCCAATACAATTGATGATTTTACAAATTTCTTTAACCCTCAAAAAGAAAAAAAGCTTTTTAATATTAAAGATACGATTAATGAATCACTCTTAATTTTAAATAAAATTCTAGAAAAAGAGAATATTAAATTAAATATAATAATAAAGAGTAATACTGAAGTTCTTGGTATTTCAAATGAACTATCACAAGTTATTTTAAACTTAGTACAAAACTCAAAAGATGCATTTATTACAAATAATATTGATAATAGAAATATAGATATTCTAGTAAAAGATGAGAATATCGAAAATAAAAATTATATAGCTATTTATATAAAAGATAATGCCTTAGGAATAAGTGAAGACTCTATAGATAAAATATTTGAACCTTATTTTACAACTAAGCACAAATCCCAAGGCACAGGATTAGGCTTATTTATGTCCAAAATGATTGTAGAAAAAAGTTTAAATGGAATTATCAAGCATAAAAATATTGATAAAGGTTCTGTTTTTACAATAACTATACCTATAGTATAATTATGTATTTTTCATAAACCCCATATCTCTTTGTGAAAATGCTTTTAAATTTGGGAAAATTGTATCAAGTTCACTTTCACTTGCACCAAACCATTTAACTATTGTTGCTAAATAAGACTCCATAGAGGAACTTGGAATCATACGATCAGACCATGCATCAGGCGAATCTTTTTTTATTTCTGGCATTTTCCCAAAAATATCACCTCCTTTAACTGCACCACCCATTACAAATGCATGATTTCCCCAACCATGATCTGTTCCTGCTCCATTAGAAGTAAGAGAACGTCCAAAGTCAGAAATAGTAAAAGTAGTAACATTATTTTCAATTCCTATTTTTTCTAGTGCAGTATTAAATGCTCCTAAAGAATCACTCAAGTAACCTGATTGATGTTCATTATCTCCATTATGAGTATCCCATCCATGATGATTAACAAAGAATATTTGTCTTTTTCTTGTTCCTGGGAAATTATCTTTTACAGAAAGTATTTTCGCTACAAGTTCTAATTGTTTTCCTAATGAAACACCAGTTTCATGAACACCATTTGTAAAACCCGTAAAACTCTCTACTCCATTAAAAAGATTTGCTAAGGTGATTTGTTGATTTAGATTTTCTACTCTTCTTTGTGAAAATGTAGATAATAGTTTATGATTTGAATTTTCATGCTTTTCATAAATATCCTGATAAACAGCACCTAATTGTCCTCCTCCAGATTTTGGTCCAAACCCATAATATTTCATGGTATTTGGAGAAATAGAAGCTTTTTTAAATTCAAATGATTCAATATTAGCTCCAGATTGCATTATATTATTACCACCTACAGTAATATTAAAATATGGATTAGGTGTTGGATAAAATGTATCTGCAGCTCTTCCTGCCCAACCGCTTACTTCAATATCTTTAGCATTTCCCATCATCCATTGTGCTCTTTGTGTATTATGAGAAAACAATTGAGATGGTAAGTTTATTCCATTTAATACATCAGTTTTTGTTACAGGTTTTATAAGTGTCCCAATATTTCCAATAATTGAAAGTTTTTTATCATTAAAAAGTTGACTCATTTGAGACATATTATTTCTCATTCCATATGATTTAGAATTTAATCCATTTTCATTAGTATGAGTAAAAGAAATAAGATCACTTTGATTTACTGCAATATCACCTCTTATAGTTTTATAATCTGCATATGCACTAGAATTTGTAGGAACAACCATATTGAAAGAATCACAACCACCTTCAAGGAGTACACATACAATAGCTTTATAATCTCCATTAATATCTGCTGCTTCAAGTTTTTCTAATGAGCTTAATAATCCCATTAGTGGAGAAATAGCTGCAATAGAACTAATAGATTTTTTTAGAAAGTCTCTTCTTGTTTTCAATATAAATTCCTTTTATCTTTGTATTGCAAAATCAGGTGATGTAATTACTAATGAAATTACATATCGAGCTAAGGTATCACTTGATAAATTTGTATTACTGTTTATATAATTTTTTATGGCACTTCTTGTTATAGTATTCATTTTCCCACCAAGTAATAATAAATCTATCTTATCTAAAAGTTCATCATATTTTTTTTCATCTAGAAGAGTTTTTTCATTCTCTAATTGTAATTCGGCACTTATATTGAAAGTATCATAAATAAAACTATCTTTATTAATTAAACCCATTAGAAGTTGATGGACTTTTTTTGTATCAAGTAATTGAAATTCTGGTGCAATTAGTCCTTCTTTTTTTAATGAATATGGTCCATCCTCTGGAGTGAAATAGTTAAAAACTGTTAATGCTTCAAGGGCTCCTTCTTGTTGAGTATATCCTGTACCATTAAAGTTTAAAGAAGTATATTTATAGAGTTGCTCTGAACCTTGATATAAAATATTTTCAGCTTTTTGTACATTAAAAGCTCTAAATAGATGTGAGATAAAAAGTAAAGGTTCTCTTAGTTTACCAAATGTTGTTGAGTTAGTATCTACATTATAAAGTAGTATAGCTTTTATAACTGCTTTCATATCTCCTCTTACACCTTTACCATTATCATTAAATGCAAGTGCTACATGTTTTATATATTCAGGACTAGGATTACTTGTAATTAGTCTTTGAATTAATCTTTTTGCAATAAAAGGACCTGTATTGTTATGATTGAAAAGATGATTAAGGGCAAGGTTAATATCAGTTTTTGTATTTCCCCCTGCTGGTATAGTTTTTCCTAAAATTTGTTTTTCACTTTTGTCATGATAACTTTCACTTGCAATCATAGCTTCAGTTCTTATTTTATGAGAGGAAAAACCTTCATAAGAAAGGAAAAAATTGTTATCGTCGGTTAATCCTGTAAAAACTTTAGACATCTCTTTTATGTCATCTTGAGTATATGTAGCTAAGGTCTTTCCATTATTTAATTTTTTACTTCCATCTATATTTAACTCATAAAGTCCAATTGTAAACAACTGCATAACTTCTCTTGCATAGTTCTCATCAGGATGTGTTCCTTTTAATGGATCTGCTTTTGAATTACCAAGGTAACTAAGATACCTTCCCATTGCAGGATGATAAGTTACTTCCTGAAGCAATGTTTCAAAATTAGCAAATGCATTTTTAACTAATACATCATAATATGACATTCTCATATCAGGATAATTAATAAGTTGACCAAATTTGGAAATTACCATAATTTCACTCAAAGCAAAAGCAACTCTTTGTCTTAATTGATCATCTCCAAATACAACAATATCCCACCATGCATCACGTTGTAATTGGCTTAACGCATCACTATGATTAACCCAATCCTCTGGAGTATCTTTCAAATCACTTGTGGAGCCTACTCCTTTTGCATTTAATTTAGCCCATTCAAGATGATAATTAGGACTTTTAGTAAATTGATCATCAATCCATTTTTTATAATCTTCTTTTATTAATAGACTTTCTATATTATTTGTATTAGAACCAAAAGTTGCTCTAGTTAAAAATGATGATGCATCTTCTATTGATTCTACTTTATAAGTTTTTGCTGGAGGTGAGGTAACTGTAGTTTGTCCTGATGTTCCTCCACCACCTCCACCACCACCTCCACCACAACCACTTATAAATGTTAATGTTAGTGAAGATAAAATTAAGTTATTTATTCTCTTCATTTTTTTCCTTTAATTAATTTATAAAGTACAATTTAGTTTTTGGTCATTATTTTATAATAATATACTTCTTTATTTGTATAAAAGTATAAAGAATTAGTGTTAGTTAAGTATTAGTTTAATAATAGTATCTTAATAAATAAGGATATATAATTACATTTACACCATAATATATGGTAGGAACTCATATTGGATAATGAATGAATGTAAATTTACTAAAAACTTTAAAAATCCTAATTGTTGAAGATGAATCAAAATTAGCAGCCTTACTAAAAGATGCTATTGGTGAATACTTTTATTCAGTTATTATTGCTAAAGACGGAAATGAAGGTCTTAAAAAGTTTAAAATAAATAAACCAGATATTGTAATAACTGATATTATGATGCCTTCATGTGATGGTTTAGAAATGACAAAGCAATTAAAACAAATAGATGACTCAATTCCTATTATTGTTTTAAGTGCACATTCTGATAGAGAGAAACTTCTTAGTGCAATTGATCTAGGTATTAACAAGTATTTTATTAAACCTTTTGATCCAGAAGAAGTAATTGAGCATATAAATAAAATTGCTCCTCTTTTAAATAAAAAAAGAAGAATACATTTAAAAGATGGTTTTGTATTTGATAATAACTCTACTTCGCTTTATAAAAATGAAAAATTACTTAACCTTACAAAAAGAGAAAAAGAGTTCTTTTATTTACTTTTAAAATACCAAAATGAAGTAGTAGAGAGTGAGTTTATAAAAAAATCCTTATGGGATGATGAAGTTAGTGATGAGAGATTAAGAACATTTATTAAGAGACTAAGACTTAAAACATCAAAAGATCTAATTGAAAATGCTTCTGGTCAAGGGTATTTAATTTCTCCATTGTATATTTAAGTCTTTTGAATCTATCATATTCTTATTTATTAATCTTCCTTGAGTAATACCACCAATATTTGATTGAGTTTCTAAGAAGTTCTGCAAATAGTAAGTATTCTTGTATCCCAGATCTTTTAAAATTAATATCATTTTATTTATATCTTCTTCATTTAACAAATTTGAGTTAATTGTTGTTCTTAATTCAAAAGGAAAATCTATATTGATGAGGTAAGTAATAGTTTGAATAAATTCATTATATTTATTTGATTTAGTAATCTCTATAAACTTTTCTTTCTGAGCTTTAAAATCAATAGCCATATAATCAAGTAGATTCAAAGAGATTAATTCTTCTATTTGTTTTTTATCTGTCCCATTAGTATCAAGTTTTATTTTAAAACCTAAAGCTTTTACTTCTTTACAAAACTCTATTAAGTTATGTTGTGTAGCTTCTCCACCTGATATAACTACAGCATCAAGTAATCCAACTCTAGTTTTTAGGAAATCTAAGATTTCATTTAAAGACTTTTCGCCCTCTTTTGCAAAAACTAAATCATCGTTATAGCAGTATAAACATCTAAAATTACATTTTACTAACCAAACTACACAAGACAAATGCCCTGTGTAGTCTGTTGTTGTAAATTTAGTAAGATTATAAACAATCTTTTGATTCAGTGAATTTAACTCTTTGTTTGTGCTCACCTTTTTTCCCTATATTAAAACTTTCAACTGGTCTATGGTAACCCATAACCCTAGTATATACGATACATTTACTTCTTTTTTCGCTATTTCTTTCTAAAACTTCTTCTTTATCCAACATTTTTAATCTCCTTATTTAAAATTTCATCATCACATTTTGGGCAATATTCATGCTCACCATTTATATATCCATGTTTAGGACATACAGAAAATACTGGTGTTACAGTTATATATGGAAGCTTGAAGTTTGAAATAACACTTCTTATAAATTTTCTACAAGCTTCTGTTGTAGATACTTTTTCTTTCATATATAAGTGAAGAACTGTTCCACCAGTATATTTACATTGCAATTCATCTTGTAATTCTAATGCTTCATATGGATCATCAGTAAAATCTACAGGTAATTGAGAAGAGTTTGTATAATAAATATTTTTACCTTCTCCTGCTTGAATAATATCTTTGTATCTTTTCTTATCTTCTTTTGCAAATCTATAAGTTGTACCCTCAGCAGGTGTTGCTTCAAGATTATATAAATTTCCAGTTTCTTCTTGATAAGATACGATTTTTTCTCTCATAAAATCAATAATCTCAACACAAAATCTATTTCCAAGTTCGCTAGATAAATCTATTTCATCTTCGAAATAGTTTTTAACCATCTCATTCATACCATTTATTCCAATAGTTGAGAAGTGATTATTAAAACCATGTAAATATCTTTGAGTATAAGGGAAAAGTCCTCTATCGTACAAGTCTTGTATAAATACTCTTTTTTTCTCTAGTGTGGATTTTGCAAGAATCATTAACTCTTCTAGTCTTAATAGTAAAGCATTAATATCATTTTTATATAAAAATCCAAGTCTTGCCATGTTAATAGTAACTACCCCAATACTTCCAGTCATTTCAGCACTACCAAAAAGTCCACCACCACGCTTAAGAAGTTCTCTTAAATCAAGTTGTAATCTACAACACATTGATCTTACATGACCTGGTTTATATGCATTTTCATTTGGTACAAGTTTTCCATTTTTATCTTTTACATATTGGCTTCCCACAAAGTTTTGGAAATATGAAGACCCAACCTTTGCAGTATTTTCAAATAAAAGATCTGTATTTTCACCATACCAATCAAAATCTTCAGTAATATTTACTGTAGGAATTGGAAAAGTGAAAGGTTGCCCCGTTTTATCACCTTCGGTCATTACTTCATAATATGCCTTATTTATCATATTCATTTGTTTTTGGAAGTCTTTATATGTTAATTCTTCAAAAGATGAATACCCTTTTTGCTCAACAATTTTTAATAAGGCTCTATCTTTAAAATCTTTAAATAAATGAGACTGATTTTTTGTAGGAATCTGGTCTTTTAAATCACTAGGAACTACCCAATCAATTGTTATATTTGTAAAAGGGCTTTGTCCCCAACGTGCAGGAACATTTAAATTATAAATAAAACTTCTAATATGTTTTTTTACTTCTTCAAAACCTAATTTGTCTTTAAAAACATATGGTGCTAAATATGTATCAAAAGATGAAAAAGCCTGAGCTCCTGCCCATTCACTTTGAAGAATCCCTAAGAAGTTTGCCATTTGTCCAAGTGCTTCTCTAAAATGATTAGGTGCAGTGCTTTCAACTCTACCTCTTACTCCATTAAAGCCTTCATCTAGTAAAGCTCTTAAACTCCATCCTGCACAATAACCACTTAAACAATCTAAATCATGAATATGATAATCAGCATTTCTATGGGCATGGCCTTCTTCTTTTGTATAAATTTTATCAAGCCAATAATTTGCTATAACTTTTCCTGCACTATTATTAATAAGTCCGGCATGGGAGTATCCAGTGTTTGAATTTGCTTTAATTCTCCAATCAGTTCCATCAATATACTCTTGAATTGTTTGTGTTGAATTTATATAAGTTGTATCTTTTTGTATTTGAAGTACTTGTTCTCTTTGAATTTTATGTAAATGTCTATAAAGCATAAAAGACTTCATTACATCAAAATATCTTGCTTTATACATCTCTTTTTCAATAATATCTTGTACATCTTCAACTGTAATAAGTCTTTTTTGATTAATAAAATCCATTACATTAAAATAAACTACTTGATTATATTTTGTATGTACACTTTTAAATGCTTTTTTTATTACATCTTCGATTTTAAATGATTCAAATTTTTCTTTTGTACCATCACGTTTTAAAATTTCTTCTATCATTAACTATTCCTTAAAAATATTTGTAATTCTAAAGTAGAATGTCTTAATGTCAAATAATTTATTTTGTCACTAAAGTGTCATTTTATGGGCTTTGTAAAGATAAATTCATTACTTGATACCCATCAATTAATTCATAAATTAAATGAAAATACAGTAAAATTTAAGTTAGAAGTAATACTAAATTAAATAGAATGTTAGCTTTTATTAATTTACAGAGGAATAATTATGAGACATTTCTTAACATTAGCAGACTATTCAAAAGAAGAGATTCTAGAGATTCTAGATTTAGCTAAACAAATCAAAGATGAGACAAAACGAAGAGAATTCAAAGACTATATGCCAAAGCAAACTTTGGGAATGATTTTTGAGAAAAGTTCAACTAGAACAAGAGTTTCTTTTGAAACTGGTATTTACCAATTAGGTGGAGTTGGACTTTTTCTTTCATCAAATGATATTCAGCTAGGTCGTGGTGAACCTATGAGTGATACTTCAAGAGTAATATCAAGAATGGTTGATATGGTAATGATTAGAACATTTGAGCAAAGTAAACTAGATGAGTTTGCGCATCATTCAAAAGTTCCTGTAATTAATGGGCTTACAAATGAATATCATCCAGTTCAATTAATGGCTGATTATATGACTATTCAAGAAGCTGGTTTAGAAGAAAATCTAGTTGTTGCATATATAGGGGATGGTAATAATCTTGCACATTCATGGTTAAATATGGCAGCTAAATTAGGTTTTGAACTAAGAATTGCAACACCAAAAGGCTATGAAGTTGATGCAGGTATTTTAGCTACAGCATTAGAATTTGCAAAAGAATCTGGCGCTAAAATTATTATTAGTAATGATCCAAAAGAAGCTGTTAAAGGTTCGACAGTTGTGACAACTGATACTTGGGTTTCTATGGGTCAAGAAGATGAAAAAGAGCAAAAAGTAAAAGAATTCGACGGTTATATGGTTGATAATGCTATGATGAATCAAGCAGATGATAAAGCAATTTTCTTACACTGTTTACCAGCTTATAGAGGATATGAAGTAAGTGAAGAAGTTTTCGAATCTGAAAAAAGTTTAGTATTCCAAGAAGCAGAAAACAGACTACATGCACAAAAAGGTGTAATGGTTTGGTTAGATAGACAAAGAAACGTATAATGATTGATTTTTCAAAGTTTAAAAAATACTCAAGACCAGGGCCTAGATATACTTCATATCCTACGGCTCCTGAGTTTTCTGAAGAGTTTACTCAAGATGATTTAAAAGCATACTACAAAAATCAAAGTGATGATAGAGCTATTTCTATTTATATTCACATGCCATTTTGTAGAAGTGCCTGTTATTTCTGTGGATGTAATACAATCTTTACATCTAAAGATGACAAAAAATCTAAATATATTGAGTACTTAAAAAAAGAACTTAAGATATTAAAAAATCATCTTAATACTAATAGAGAAGTAACTCAAATGCACTTTGGTGGAGGAACACCAACGTTTTTTACTCCTGAACAATTAGAAGAAGTAATTAAAACAGTAAAAGAAACATTTCCTAATTTTTCAAGTGATGCGGAAGTATCATGTGAAGTAGATCCAAGGTTCTTTACACAAGAACATATGGATGTATTAAAAGCTGGTGGATGTAATAGATTGAGTTTTGGTGTTCAGGATTTAGATGAAACTGTTCAAAAAACAATTCATAGAATTCAACCTTTTGAGTTAACTCAAAATGTAATTAAAATTGCTAGAGAAGCTGGAATTCATTCTGTTAATACAGACTTAATTTATGGACTTCCTCATCAAACAAGAGATAGTTTCAAAAAGACTTTAGAAAAAATGCTTACTTTAAATACTGATAGATTTGCAGTATTTAATTATGCTCATGTTCCATGGCTTATGAAAACTATGAGAAAATTTGATGAAAGTACATTCCCAAAACCTGAAGAAAAACTAGAGATGTTAAAAGATACTATTGATTTCTTTACATCAAATGGTTATAAAATGGTTGGTATGGATCACTTTGCTAAACCTGAAGATGAGTTATTTAAAGCTATTGAAAAAGGTGAATTACACAGAAACTTCCAAGGGTATACTACTAAAGGTGGTGCTGATTTAATTGGTATTGGTGTAACATCAATTGGAAATGGTGTAGATTATTATGCTCAAAACTTTAAAGATTTATCTGCATATGAAGAAGCTGTTGATAATGGTGATTTACCAGTATTTAAAGGTTATAGATTATCAGATGATGATCAGTTAAGACAATTTGTTATTATGGAACTTATGTCTAACTTCTCTTTAAATATTTCAAGAGTTGAAGAAGAATTTAATGTTAACTTTAAAGAATATTTTGCTGATGCACTTGAATCATTAAAAGAATTTGAAGAAGCACAACTTGTAGAAATTACAGAAAATAAAATTGAAGTATCTCAAACAGGAACAATGCTAATTAGAAATATTTGTATGCCATTTGATGCTTATTTAAATAAAATACCTGAAGATAAAAGAAGATTTTCTAAGACTATATAGTCTTAGGAAGCTTCTCAAACTATATACAAAATCACTAAAAACTTCCAAATTGTGTGATGATCATGTATTCTATACAAGTCCCTACTCTGCGATTCTATTGCTACTATTTATAAACTCTTAACACTTTTTATAGTATATTAAATAGCTTATTATTAAATATTATAAATTTTAAATTAATTGAAGGTTATGAAAAAGTGTCAATGAATAAATTTAACTATACAGCTATTGCTGATGATTGTGTTAAGTGTGGGAAGTGTAAGCCAGTATGTACGATTTTTAACATAAATCAAGATGAAGCGACAAGTCCAAGAGGATTTATCGATTTACTTGGTGCTTACGAAAAAGATGAATTAGAACTAGATGAAAATGCAAAGAATATCTTTGAATCATGTTTTTTATGTACTAATTGTGTGGAAGCATGTCCAAATGATTTACCAACAGATATGGTTATTGAGCAAGTAAGAGCTGATATTGCTAAGAAATATGGTATTGCTTGGTACAAAAGAATGTTCTTCTGGCTTTTAAGACATAGAAAAACAATGGACTTATTATCATCACTTGGATGGATGTTCCAAACATGTGCATTAAAGATTGATAAAACAAAACAATCTGCACTACCTAGATTTTCTTTACCAATTGTAAAAAAAGATAGAGCTTTACCTTTTGCAGATATGAGAAGTTTTTTAAGAAAATATCCAGAAAATATTTTTGCAAAACATAAAAAAGTAGAAGAAACAAAGAAAAATAAAGTTGCAATTTTTATTGGATGTATGAGTAACTATACTTATACGAATACAGGAGATTCTCTTGTTAAAATTCTTAAAAAATTAGAACTAGATATTATGATTCCAAAGAAGCAATTATGTTGTGGAGCTCCTGCATATTTTACAGGTGCTTTTGATACAGTTGATTATCTAACGAAGAAAAATATTGAGTATTTTGAAACATGGATAGATGATGTTGATGCAGTAATTATTCCAGAAGCTACTTGTTCAGCTATGATTAATCAAGATTGGGAACATTATTTACATGATCAACCTGAATGGCGTGAAAGAGCTGTTAAATTATCTAAAAAGATATTTATGGCTACAAAATGGCTAGATCAAAATACTGAATTAGCTGCATTATTGGCTAAATCAGAAAAGAAATTTGATGAAACTATTACTTATCATGATCCTTG
>Ga0193952_1000231_pt1 | contig 24065 bp, 27 predicted proteins | sample BB_3_MG_FD_140368 | JGI IMG/M metagenome (GOLD analysis project Ga0193952, IMG submission 140368) | Microbial mat bacterial communities from the Broadkill River, Lewes, Delaware, United States - BB_3_MG | ecosystem: Environmental > Aquatic > Freshwater > River > Microbial mats | place: USA... | reverse complement strand
TACTATTGCTCCAAAAAGATAACCATCAGTTCTATCTAGTATTCCACCATGACCTGGTAATATATTTCCACTATCTTTTATTCCAGCTTCTCTTTTTAAATAAGATTCAAATAAATCTCCAAATACTGATGAGAAGGCAACAAATAAAGATATTACTAATGCTTGGATATAAGAAAGTTCTCCCAATGCAAATATTGGTCCTAAAATAGCAGCTAAAATTACACCACCAGCAACACCTTCTATTGTCTTATTTGGACTTGTTTCACAAAACATTGTTTTACCAATACTCTTCCCTACAAAATAAGCTCCCGTATCAGTACCTGCAACTACAAATAATAACCACCATAACACTTGAATCCCATATTCTGTATATAAAGATAATAAAAATAGAAATGAAACTAATGGGTATAATATTGGTAATATTATTCTAGGATTAGTTTTTTTCTTATAAGCAATTATAGAAGCTATTACAATTAAAGAGACAAAAACTAATTCCATTGGATAAGGATAAAAATATGCTGCTATCCAAATAAGTCCAGCATATTGATAAATAGTGTAATTATTTTCTATATCAAATAATTTTTTAGACTCTGAAATCCCAGCTATCATAAAGAATCCAAAAAACAACCATACAAAGAACAAAGTATCAATATAAGATACAAATATAAATATAAAAAAAAGAACTAATGCAGTTTTAATTCTAGTAGAACTTTCAGATATTATTTTTAACATAAACAACCTTTATTTTAATTGTTTGATTTTATCATTATTTCACTTTGTAAAATGTAAGGAGAAAGATAAATGGCAATCTTAAAATAAATAACTAAAAGCAAGACCTGAGAATAAAGAACTATTCGTTTCTATTAAAGGAGAATCTTGATAAACTGCTGACTTTGTATAATAATGTTTAATGAACGCTCCATACCAAAATGACTTATCTTTTCTTGTAATAGAAAAGGTATTATGGAAATCTGAATATCCTGATTTAGAATGATATTCACTTCTATTTGCATTTACGTATTTTGAATCAACTTCATAGTAATAATTATTAATTCTTCTATCTGAAAATCCAATACCTGCAACAAAATTGATTTTGTAATCATAAAAAATAGTATTTTTATAGTTTAAATCTAAACTACTAAAATACCCTTGGTATTCAAAAAAATCATCCCCTATTGAGAATGCTGCTCTAAGTGGAATTTCCAAATTTATTTTTGCATCATGTTTTGAAAAGATATTGTAAGTAAGTTTAGGACCAATTTCTATTAATGCATCCAAATCATGCATTCCTTCTCGTAGTGTATCTTTACTTTCTACAGGTAACATCCCTCTAATACTTAATTCTATTTGAATATTTTCTCTATTATAAAATTCATTATATATTCTATCTCTATCAATTTTTAAATATTTACCTGAATATTCAATATAAGGAAAAGGTAAAACCGTTAAGTTTTGTTTCTTTGAACCAATATATGATGGAGTAGATAATATACTCATACCAAGACCATAAACAAAAGTTTCTTTTGCATTTATAGAAGAAAGAACTATAAATACTAATAATAAATATTTTAACATTTTTTACACCTTATAATTGTTTGACATAATCCAATATCATCGATAAGTTCAATTACTTTAAAGCCAGCTTTATCAATAAACTTTTCAAAATCTGTATATTTAAACATTTTACTGTATCCATTTGCCATTGCAGTAAAATAAGGAGATGTATTAATTACACAATAAGCTGCCGTCTCATTATTTTGTCTATCCCAAAATGGTTCCATTATACAAACCTCGCTATTTTCATCCATTGAATTTCTAATTTTTATTAAAATAGATACAATTTGGTCATCTTTAAAACAATCTAAAAATTGACTCATCCAAATAATATCAAAACCTGTAGGAATAATTGTATCATCTGCTAATATATTTGCTTCATAGGTAGAAATATTTGTTATATTTTGTTCATAAATATTTTGTTTAGCTAGTTTTACTTGTTGTGGTAAATCCATAATAGTGATATTTATTTCTGGACTCTCTTTTGCAAATAAAGTAGCAAATTTCCCCGTATTACCACCAATATCTAAAATTGATTTTGGATTTAAATTTTTCAATAATTTAATTGCTTTTGGAAATCCTGAATCAGAATATAAATGATCAAACTCAAACCAACTATCTTTTGCTTTTTGTGGTAGTGTTGATAAAGCAGGATAAATAGTTTCCCATTCTCCAAATACTCTTAAGCCCTCTGCCTTACCATTTTTTATTGATTCTTCTAAATAAAATAATCCTAAATAATTAACATGATGATTATAATTCATATTTGCATTTGTTAGCTTATCACTATTAATAAAAAAACCTATTTTTGTTAAAAAAACTTTTTTATTCTTAATATAAATTATATTTGCACTTAATGCTGTTTCACATAAAACTTGTATTGAGTACATTTTTAACTGTGTTTTTAAAACTAAGTCTTCATAACTTAATCCCATTTTATTTTCAGCTAAAATTTTTAAGATATTTAAATCTCGCATTGTTCTTACAACTTGAAAAACTATAGGAGCAAAAGCGATTTTTTGTGCTTCATATTGTGCTTCTAGTGCAGTTAAATTGTTGTTATCTTTAAAAAATTCTTTTTCCATTTGTTACCTTAGAGTTTATTATTATTTTGCATAACTATTTTTTTATGTAAGATTTTATTTGTAATAGGGCCTTGCAAAGTTGTTAATGAAAATATAATTTGATTAGTTTTTCTACTAAATATTGAAGTTTCTGAAGATTTTAAATTAACAGCTGCAAAATCTAATTTAGAGTTAAAAGTATCTATTGCAACTTTCCCATTTATTTCACTTGCAGTAATATTTACTTTTGAACTTATTATTTTTAAAGCTGTATCTTTTGTATTAACATTAGAATTAATAATCCAAACAGAAGAATTTTCTATATACATTTCTTCTAAATTACAATCTTTTAATTGTATGTTTTGTGAATTTATAATTCTTATCAATTTTGAATTACAATCCAATATTAAATTATTTTGTTTATTTATTTCTAAATTATCATATATTAATCTATTAACTTTTTTAGATTCTTTTTCTATATTATTTGTTAAAAATTTATCTAAATAATCTAAGTAAATTTCTTTTGAATCAATAATTGGAGCATGTCCAGAGTTTTTTATAACTTTTAGAGTAGAGTTTTTTATCAATTTATTTAGAACATACCCTGTTCGAAGTGGAGCAACCTCATCTTTTTCTCCCCATAAAATTATAGTAGGAGTATTTATTTTTTCTATATTAAAAAAAGTTTCTGTTACTAATCCAACAGCAGCAATTGAAGTTGGATTTGATTGAAACAAATTATCTCTTAAATAATCAGTTCGTACAACATCATACAAACTTGTTGGTACTAATTTATTTAAACCATTTGAAATATTAGAAAACAAATTTGAAATTTTATTCGTTATAAAATTACTATTATCCATATTAAAAAATTTATCAATTCCAGCTTTTATTAGAAATTGGCTATATGCATCTCTATGTAAGATTCCTGCAACATCAATTAAAAATAATCTTTTAATCTTTGATTCATATAGCTGAGTATATTTTAAAGCTATTGCTCCGCCCATTGAATGGCCAACTAAATAAATTTGTTTACTTGTATATTTTGAAATTAAATAATCTACAACTAATGCATATTTTTCAGGTGTATATTCTGCACTATATTTTGAGGATTTACCAAATCCTGGTAAATCAAAAGTAATTATATAGTAGTCATTTTTAAGTTTTTCAACACTTCTTTCCCAAATTGTAGATGCTTCATCACCTAAACCATGGACAAATACAATTACCTCATCATTAGGATTACCATGAGTTTCTATATATACTTTACTATTTAATATTGGCTCATTTATATAAGTTGCATTAGCACTTAATAGTGTAGAAAAAAATAAAAAAATGCATATAAGTTTATTATAAATTTTCATCTTGCAATGCTATAGTCAAAAATCCTCGAGCATAAAGCTCTGAGCAATTTATAATTTCAAATGAAAATTCTGTCATTGAACCAAAAGTAATCTCTTTTTTAATTTTTATTTCATATTCTTTTTGTCTAAAATCAATTATTTGTTCAATATTTTTTAAAGATATAAGAAAACCAATTAATGGCTTATCTCCTTGCGCAAATGCTGCACTACTTTGAGCAGCTGCCTCACTAGCCATTGATAAACTTGGAATAGATGGAAACACACAAGAAACAATTGCAATATCTTCATCTTTCTGGATTATTTTTTGAGCAAATCTAATAGGCTCTTGATGGGGCAAAATCATTATATTTCAACTTCTATTATATTTTTTTTATTATTACTAAAGTTTTTTGCAATTTGCAATATATGTTCTATTGCTTTTGGATATCCATCATTCTGAATATCATCAAAGTTTATTGTTGCTTCTTCTTGTGTAACTCTAACTTTTAAGGCAACAGCACTTTCTAGAAAATCTATACAAGTATTTACTTCTTCAATATTGTTGATATTTAGTGTCTCACAACAAACTAAAAGTATTTCATCTCCATCTAATGCTTTAATTGAACCTACTTTTAGAACTTTTAAAGAGGTTTCTTCTCCCGATGATATTGTTAATATTTCACTTGTATTTTTTTGTAAAATTGAAGAATATGAAACCGCTGTATTATAAACTGAATTTTGAAAATCTGTTGGAGATAAAATATCATCTTTTAAAATTGAATTTAAAATATTTGAAGTTGCTAATAATTCACCAAAAGATGTTCCATAAATTATTCTTCCATCTTTGAAATTAACTTTTGACATTAATTCAATTATCAATTTTGCAGCACGTGTCAGTCTTCTTCTTAAAACCATTGTAGGAACTAATTCTTTTGTATTTAAATTTTCAACTTCTTTTTCACCAAATAAATATGAAGCCTCTAGTATTTCTAAATTTATTTTCATTTAGCAAGTCCAAAAATCAAAGATGTATTATTTCCACCAAAAGCGAAAGAGTTACTTAAAACATAATCTACTTCTGTAGAAATAGTTTCCATAGAATAGTTAATGCCTTCAATCTCAATCTCATCTAAACCTTTATTTGATGGAATTATTTGTTTATCCAATACCATACAAGAAATAATTGCTTCAATAGCTCCTGCTGCACCTAAAGTATGTCCTGTAATTGATTTAGTTGAACTAACTTTTGGTTTCTTATCAATAAATAAAGAATTTATTGCATTTAACTCAGAGAAATCATTTGCATAAGTTCCTGTTCCATGTGCATTTATATAGCCAATATCATTTATTGTTAAATCAGCATTTAATAATGCATTTTCCATAGCTTTTCTAGCACCCAATCCTTCAGGATGTGGCTGTGTCATATGATGAGCATCAGAACTATATCCAACGCCACATAATTCAATAGAGTTTTTTTGTTTTTGTTTTTGAAGTAGTAATATTCCAAAACCTTCTGAAACATTCATCCCTTCTCTATCTTTATTAAAGGGAGTACAAGGTTTCGATGATAAAACACTTAATGAGGAAAAACCACAAACAGTTGTATGAGATAAAGCATCAATACCTATTACTAAAACATTTTCATAAATGCCTTTTGCAATAACCTCTTTTGCATATCCCAGTGCATTTGCACTTGATGTACAAGCAGTTGAAAAAGAGACATCATCATAAAATGAATATTTCTGATTTAGAAAATAAGCAATTGCATCAATAGGATGCTTTTTAGGATTTATTTTTTCATAATTTTTATTTTCAAAAAAAAGTCTTTCTGTTTCATTCATTCCACCAACAGAAGAACCAATAACTAGAAGAGTATTTGAAAAATCTTTTAATTTTGTATTAATTAATAGCTCTTCTAATCTATCAAATAATAGCTCATTTAAATCTTTATCCTTTAATATCTTACCAATTGCTACAGACTTTTCTTTAACATAGTTAGTATGAACACTTATAGTATCTTTTTTTTTACAAATAGATTCAAACAATTCTTCTGAATTATCTCCAGCACACGAAATTGAATCAAAATAATTTATATATACTTTATTACTTATTTTCATTAATATAATTTAATAAACTATTTACAGATGAAAATATATTTTGATATTGTTCAGTATTACTTATTTTTACACCATACTCTTTCTCAATAATTAAAACTAACTCAATTGAATCAACAGAATCTAGTCCAAGCCCTTCATCACCAAATAAAGCTGCATCATCTTCAATATCTTCAACTGTTATGTCTTCTAAATTTAGACTTTTAATTAATACTTTTTTAAATTCATTGCTAGTAACCATAATATGTGTTAACCTTTTAATAATATTTTACTATTTTACTATTAATCATCTTTTAATCATCTTACAAATTATATTTTAATAAATTATTTTGTATAATAATAGATATCTAAAGAAAGAAATAATTAAAATGAATTTAATAAATGATTTATTTGAAGTAATAAAAAAATCAGAGAATTGCTACAAAGTTAAATTGTCTTCAAAAGAGCATCCTGTATTTAAAGCTCATTTCCCTGATAATGAAATATTACCTGGATTTATACAAATTGATATAATAGCTAAGATATTAAATCATAGAATAACTAATATTTCAAAAGCCAAATTCCTATCAATTATTAAACCAGAAGATATAATCGAATATCATATTTCAAATATAAATGAAACAAAATATAAAGTAATCATACAAAATGAAAATAAAAAAATTAGCGAAATAATATATGAATCTAAATGAAATAATAGTAGTAATTCCCACTTATAATAATGACTTATCAATTCAAAAAGTTGTTGATGATGTACTTTCTTTTAATCTAAAAACTATTGTAGTAGATGATGGTTACGATATTCCTGTAGAACAAATTTTAAAACCTCATCCAAATTTAATAATTTTAAGACATCCTATTAATAAAGGAAAAGGGGAAGCTATACTAACAGGAGCTAGAAAAGCCAAGGAATTAGGCTTTAATTACTTTATTAGTTTAGATGGTGATGGGCAACACTTAGCTAGTCAAATTGAAAAAATAATTGCAGCTTGTGATGGAGAAAATCAAATAATAATTGGTGCTAGAAATTTTGAAATTGATAATGTTCCAAATGGTTCAAAATTTGGAAGATGGTTTAGTAATTTTTGGGCTTGTTGGGATACCGAACAAGAAATAAAAGACTCCTTATCAGGATTTAGACTTTATCCTACTTCTATTTTAGATTTAGATATTAAAACATCAAGATTCGATTGGGAAATGGAAGTTTTAGTAAAACACTCTTGGAAAAGAAGATTGATAAAAGAGGTAACCATTGAGTGTTATTATCCAACACCAGAAGAGAGAGTTAGTCATTTCAAAAAATTTTGGGATACAGCTGCAATCGTAATGGTACATATTAGATTATTACCATTAAAATTCTTTCTTAAAAGAAGATATAGATAGATGAATGTTAAGCAAAGAGGGAGTGGATGGAGCATAAAACTTGCATTTAATTTATACAAACTTTTTGGATATAAATTTATTTATTACATCATGTATCCAGTTAGCTTTTTCTACTTTATTTTCGCTTCAAATGTAAAAGCATCTCTAAAAATTTATTATAAAACTTTAGGATTGAAATTTAATAATTGGGTATATTTTGAACATTTAAGAATGTTCGCTATTTGCCTTGTAGATAGATTTATTTCAAAATATGACCCCGACTCTTACACATTTGATTATAAACAAAAAGATTCTGTTATCAAAATAATGGATACTAAAAGTATTTTACTTTTTTCACACTTTGGAGGATGGGCTTCTAGTTCTAGTAAACCTGTAACAAGAAATAGAATAAATGTAATTATGCAAGAAGTTATTCTTGATAGTATAAAAGATATTGAAAAAGCTATTGATAAAAAAACTTCAAATATTAAAATAATTGACCAATCAATGGGGCAAATACCTGTTTCTATTGAAATTGCAAACGCCATATCAAATAATGAAGTAATTGCAATTATGGCAGATAGACCAACCCATGATAAATATAAATATAAAGTAAATTTTTTTGGAGAAGATGCCTTCTTTAATAAAAATCCATTCAAAATCTCATATAAAACAAAAACTCCGATTTTATGCTGTTTTGTTATTAATATTGGATTACAAAAATATAAAGTCGAAACAATAAAATTAGATTTAGATTTTAATTTAAAGGAAAATGAAGCTATTGAAATAGCTATAAAAGAGTATGTCAAACTATTTGAAGATATTTTAATAAAATATCCAAATCAATGGTTTAATTTTTATAATTTCTGGGAGAAAAAATGAATTTGCAAATAGATAAAAGATATATAACACTAGATGAAATAACAAAAGCATCAAGTATTGAAATTTCAAAAGATAAAGGTTTTCTTGATTATATAAACCATACACATGATTTTTTAATGAATGAAATAAAAGATGGTAAACCAATTTATGGGATTACTACTGGTTATGGGGCAAGTGGTAAAAACTATGTTACTTATGAAGATAGTAAAACTTTGCAAAAAAACCTTTTTAGATTTCATGGTTGTGGAATTGGAGTAAATTTATCACATAAAGTTTGTAGATATGCTGTTATTATGAGAACAGTTTCTTTAAGTAAAGCAAGATCAGGTGTTAGTGTTGAACTTCTAAAAAGATTAGAAATGTTAATACAAAAAAATATCATCCCAGTTATTCCTTCACAAGGTTCAGTAGGAGCAAGTGGAGACTTAACTCCATTGTCTTATATAGCTGCTGTTGTTGCAGGAGAGAGAGAAGTTTATTATAAGGGTGAAATCAAAGATGTAATGGAAGTTTATAATGAATTAAACATTACTCCTTATGAATTCAAACCTAAAGAAGCTCTAGCAATTATGAATGGAACAACTGTTATGAGTGCTATTGCATTAGCAGCTATTGAAGAGTTTGAAATTATTTTAAATTCAATGGAATCTTATGTTGCTGGTATGTTTGAAGTTTTATTAGGTGATGATACTCCTGTTGAAAATTTTGTACATGAATCAAAACCATTTAGTGGGCAAATCGCAACAGCAAAAAATATTAAAAATAAAATTGCTGGTTCAAAACTAACTCATGGTAGAGATGATAGATATGACAAGTTTTTCGCTGATAATGATTTAAATATTCAAGATACTTATTCTATGAGATGTGCACCACAAGTTTTAGGAGTTATTAGAGATAACCTTATTATTTCAAAAAACTGGGTTGAAACAGAAATCAACTCTGTAAATGATAATCCATTAATTGATGGAGAAAACAAAAAAATCTACACATCAGGTAATTTCTATGGTGGATATGTAGCTCATGCTATGGATACTTTAAAAATTTGTGCTGCAAATTTAGCTGATTTACTAGATAAAGAGTTTGCACTTTTAGTTGACCATAAATTTAATCGTGGTTTAGGAGAAAATTTAAAACTTTCACATGAGCCTTTTTATCATGGTTTTAAAGCAATGCAAATTAGTTTAAGTTCATTAAGTGCAGATGTTATTAAAAATACAACAGCTGCATCAATTCACTCAAGACCAACAGAATCACTAAATCAAGATAAAGTATCTATGGGAACAACAGCTGCAAATGATTTTGCAAAAATGATTCCTGATTTATATAATATGCTTTCAATTGCATTTATTGGTATGGCTCAGGCTGTTGATATAAGAGGAGCTAGTGAAGTTTCACCTCATCTTAAAAATATTTATGATGAAATTAGAAAAATAATAAAACCTCTTTATGAAGATAGAAGAATGGATTTTGATATAAAAAATATCAATCAAACTATTAGAGATGCTAAATTTATATAAAGTTGTAAGAAATGGAAAATAAAAAAGTATTAATAACAGGAGCGACAGGCTCTATTGGTGAAGCTATCGTTAAAGAGTATGCTAAAAATGGCTACTTTGTTTATATCCACTATAACAATAATAAACAAAAAGCCCAAGAACTTCTTGATGATATAGAACAAAATGGAGAACTTATTACATTTAATATGCAAGATAAAGATTCTATTAGAAATGCTTTAGAAAATATTGATGTTGAAGTTCTAATAAACAACGCTGGAATTATCAAAGACAATCTATTTTTCTTTATGGATGATAACGAATGGGAAGATGTTATAAATACAAATCTTTCTGGTCTTTTTTATGTAACAAAAGTTATTTCAAGAAATATGATGATGAATAAAAAAGGTAGTATTGTAAATGTAGCTTCAATTTCAGGAATTACTGGGAATTCAGGTCAAGCGAACTATAGTGCAAGTAAAGGTGGAGTTATTGCTCTTACAAAAACATTATCAATTGAATTAGGTAGATACAATATAAGAGTAAATGCTCTTGCGCCTGGAATTATTGAGTCTGAAATGATTGAAAATATCCCAAATGTAAAAGAGATGAAAAAAGCAATTCCCCTTAAAAGATTTGGTAAAGCAGAAGAAGTTGCTCGTTGTGCTTATTTTATGGGTGTTGAAGCCACTTATGTAAGTGGTGAAGTTTTAAATATTAGTGGAGCTATGGTTAGATAAAAATTATGAATATAATCATATCTTTACTTTATGCTCCTATAGTTTTTTATTCACTAAAGAATTTTGAATTAAAAACTGTTTCATTAGTAATATTTACTTTTTCCTTTATATGGTTAATTTTAAATATAAAAAAAAGCCTAAAAGACTGTATCTTTCCATTGTTTTATTTGGTAATTTCTCTTTTAGCATATTTTCTAAATGATTTTTTACTACTTAAGTTATTACCACTTTTAATATCTGTATTAATTTCAGCTTTTATTTTATATAGTTATATTTCTAAAAACTCTTTTATATTTATTTTCTTAGAAAAATTAAATAAAAATGTTGATAAAGAAGAAAAAAACTATATCCAAAAATCAACACTTTTCTGGTTTTTTGTATCTTTTATAAATGTACTTATACATGCTATAATTCTTTATACAAAGGATATTTTATATTGGACTTTTTATTCATCAATTGGTTGGTATTTTGTATTTATAATTGCAGGTTTTATACAATTTATTCATAAAAAGATTTATTTTAATAAGGATACTCATGTTTAAAGTTTTATTTTTATTTTTGTTTACTTCTCTTTCTTTATTTGCTAATCAAATAAAATTCAAAGAAGAAAAATATGTAAATGCCTTACAATCTAGTTTTTTCAAAAATGGAACTTTAGAAATTAAAGAAAAATCAATAATACTTTCATATCCTACAAAAAAGCTATCATATATTTTTAATGAAGACAATATTGTAAAAAAAGATGGAGATAGTGAAGAACTTTTAGAATATGAAGACCATTTGGAATTAACAATTTTTTCAAAAATAATTGAAAGTATCTATAGAGAAAAAACAAATACATTAATAGAATACTTTAAAATAAAATCAGAAAATGAAAAAACTATTCTACTTCCAAATGATTATATTTCAAATGCAATAATTAAAATTGAATATAATAAAATTAACTCAAAACTTGAGTTTCTTAAAATATATTTCACAAATGAAAATTGGATAAATATAGTTGAAACTAACTAATTATATTAATAGTTCTATATTAATAGTTCTAATCCTTTGTGTTATATGTTTTAACTCTTTTAAAAGTATTTCTACACAACTACATACGATATTACCCAATAGTGAGAAAAAAGAATTACTTGAAGAATTCAATAAGTTCAAATCATTAAAAAAAGTCTTTCTATTGGTTGAAGGTTTAGATAAAGAATCATTAAAAAAAATAAGAAATATTGAAAAAGAAATACTTAAAATTGAAGGATTAACTCGTAAGAAAACTAAAGTAAATAAAGAATTAAAAAAATATACTAATGAATATAAAATATTCATAAAAAGCTTCAATAAAGAAAACCTAAAAAGTTTAAATATAGAAACAAAACTTCAAGAAATAAAATCAACTATAATAAATTCGGACTTTTCTTATTTTATTGATAAACAAGATCCTTTAGAAATCTTAAAAAAAAATATAAATAATCAAACTATTGATTTGAAAAACAATCACTTAATAATCAAAAATTATGCATATTTGTCAATATTTAATATGGATAGTTCGATAAATTCTATAGAACAATATGAAAACATATATGACTCTATTCAATCTATCATCGTATCAAATAAAGAAATAAAAGTATTTTCTCCAATTTTTTATTTTGTTGAAAATTCTAGAATCATAAAAAATGATGTAAATAAAATAATACTTTTGTCAACTATTGTTTTACTTTTTCTTTATCTTATAATCTTACGAGATTTAAAGCTTTTAGTAAATACCTTGATAACTTTAGCTTCATCAATACTTTTAGCTTTATTGCTATCTTCTTTACTATTTAAAGAATTGTCTATTTTTGTTTTGGTTTTTGGGATATCAATCTCAACGGTTGCAATTGATTATATGTTTCATCATTATGTGCATAAGTATTATGAAGAAAAAAAGTCTTTTAATAAAGATGTTTTTTTAGGCATGATTACAACCGTAGGGGCATTTTTTATTATCTCTTTTATTTCTTTTGATTTAATAAAACAAATTTGTTATTTTGCAATTATTTCACTTGTATTTTCTTATGTACAGTTTGCCTTTTTATATCCTAAAATAGGTTTTATTCAAAAAGAGCATCTTCTCACAGAATATAAAGTCTTATCTAAAATAAACCCTAGTATTATGATTATAATTGCCTTGGCCATAAGTATAATCTCTATAACTCAATTTAAATTTGATTCAAATCTAAAAAATCTTGACATAAATAATACTAAATTAATGCAGATAGAACAGTCTTTTAATGAAAAATTGAACCTTCAACAAAATATACCTATACTAATAAAAGCAACTTCTATTGATGATTTAATTAAAAATGCAAGATTACTAAAGAAACAGTATCCTAATGCTCATATTCCATTAGCAGTTTTAATAGATGAAAAAGAATTTCTAAATAAAAAAGAATTTGTAGAAAATATAAATATTGATAGTATAAAATCTGAACTTAATCAAAAAGCACAATCTTTGAAATTCAAAAATGATTTTTTTAATCAAGCATATATTTATGATATACCCACACCAAAATATACAAAAGAAAAGATTGAAAGTTTTGGATTAGAAATAGTGAAGTTTAAAAACTATTTTATTTCTTATGCAAATGTAGAAAAAAATAAAATAGACGAGCTTTCTAGCTATAGTTTTGTTGAAAACTTAAGTATTAAAACCATGTTTGAAGAAAATCTAATTTCTATTTATAAAGACCTTATTTTATTTGGTTTTTGTACAATTATTTTTATAATAATAATGATATTTTTATCAAGTAAAAGAAACTATCTTATTCCATTATGTTATATTATTTTCCCTTTATCTATAATACTGAGTCTATCATTTTTTATCAGTTTTAATATTTTACATCTTTTTATGTTATTTATAATTTTAGCTATTAGTATAGATTTTGGTATTTATATGAGCTCTAAAGAGTTAAATAAAGAAAGCTACAAAGCTATTTTATATTCACTTTTATCAACCTTTGCAGGATTTGGTGTACTTATTTTTTCAAAAATAAATGCACTATATTCATTGGGGATTATAGCAACTGTGGGTATAGTTTCGATTATATTACTCTTAATAATTTTAAAAAGGCCGGTTAATGACGATAAAAGTATTTAATGATAATGGATTAGTAAATAACTATGAAATTAAAAAAGAACTTTTTTATAATAAAGAACTTTCAAATAAAGTTTCATTTATTTCATCTTCAACAAAAGAGGCTAATGTTCTATCTATGATTAAATCATATTTTTCCGATGCTAAATCAATCCTATTTGACAATACAAATAAAGCTCTTAACGATACCATCAAAGAATTAAATATTAAAGAGTTTAATAGCTTATCTAAACAAGATAATATCTTTGATGATAAAAATTTCTCATTTTTATATTTTAGTTCAGGAAGTACAGGATTTCCAAGTGGCTCATTAAAAACTAAAGAGAATTTACTATCAGAAGTAGAAGTAATATCTTCATTTTTAAAAAAATATAATATAAAAAGAGTTATTGTAACTGTTCCTTTTATTCATCTTTATGGTTCTTTATATGGATTATTCTTCCCTTTACTAAATAACATTGATATCATATTTAAAGAACATTTTTTACCACATGATCTTTTAGAAATAATTGATGATAATTCTTTAGTTGTTACTACGCCTTTGTATATTAAGTCATTAAATAGAATAAATGAGTCTAAAAATCTTTCTAAATCATTATTTCTTTCTTCAACAGCACCTTTATTACCAAATGATGCAAAAGAATTTTCTACAAAATTTTCTACAAATATTTTACAAATATTTGGCTCTACAGAAACAGGAGGAATTGCATATAAATTCAATGATGAGACACTTTGGACTCCTACTAAAAATGTAAATACTTCTGTAAATGCAGAAAATGAACTAAAAGTAGAATCTCCTTTTGTATCAAATATCATATTTGAAAAAGAATTTAAAGTAACAAATCATCAAATACAAACATTTGATTATGTAGAATTTATTGATAATAAATTTAAACTTATAGGAAGAAGTTCTCAAATCCTAAAAGTTGCAGGAAAAAGATATTCTACAATTCAAATTGAAAATATTTTGGAAAATATTGATGAGATTGAAAAAGCAGTAGTTTTTGTTAAATTAAGTGATAATTCATTGAAAGATGAGATTTTAGACATCACTATCGAGAGTAAAAAAAACTTTTTAGCAAAAGACATAAAAAAAATCTTACAAAATGAATTATCAAATATAAAATTTTCTATTACATTAAAAATTGTTGATGAAATCAAAACTTCTGCTATCGGAAAAAAACTTGCAATTCAATAATAATAAAGACCTTTTAAGGAAAGTAAACAAATGTCTATTATAATAAAAGATTTAAGTAAGTTTTATAATAAAACTCCAGTTTTGGATAATCTATCTTTAAAAATAAAAACTGGTAGTGTTTTTGGACTATTGGGTCCTAATGGAGCAGGGAAAACTACTTTAGTTTCTATATTAAATCATCTAATTTCAAAAGACTCTGGGAGTATAGAGATTTATGGTTATGACTTTGAAAATCAAAAAAATGAAATTAAAAAAATTTCATCATATATTCCACAAACTTATGCTTTTTATCCAAATCTTACAAGTTATGAAAATTTAGAATTTTTTGGTGCTTTATATGGATTAAAGGGCAAAAATTTAGAAAAGCAAATCTCATATTGTATCCAATCAACTGCATTAGAAAAGTTTATGAATAAACGTGCTTTTACATATTCGGGGGGAGTAAAAAGAAGATTAAATATTGCTATTGGGTTACTAAATTCTCCTAAAATAATTTATTTTGATGAACCAACAGTAGGTATTGATCCTCAATCTAGAAAATATATTTTAGATGTAATCAAAAATATAAATAAAACACATGATACAACCATAATCTATACTTCACACTATATGGAAGAAGTAGAGTTCCTATGTGATGAAATAGCAGTTCTAGACAAAGGAAAGATTTTACTACAAGATAAAAAAGATATATTAATGAAGAAAAAATCTATTATAGAAATTGAACTTCAAAATGAAACACTTGAAGTTGATATTTCTAATTCTTATGATATTTTTATAAATATAATTTCTGATTTAAAAGTAAAAAATCAAACTATCAATAGTATTAAATTTCCAGATAAAAGCTTAGAAAATATATTTCTATCTCTTACAAAAGAGGGGCTAAGAGACTAATGTTTAAATATATTTTAAAAAAAGAATTACTTCTAATATCAAGAGATATTCACGCTTTAATGGTTTTATTTATTATGCCTGCTGTTTTTATCTTGATTATGTCATTAGCATTAAAAAATACATATTCAGATAACTTTGAAACAAAACTAAAAGTTGCTGTTATTTCAAATGAAAATATTGATATTACAAATCTTATAAGTGATTTAAATAAAAGTGCTTATTTTTCTGCAAAACTAATAAGTAAGGACTCTTATAAATCATTAATTTATGAAAAAAATTATGATTTTATTGTTGAAATTGATAAAGATTTCAAAAATAGAATAAATAAAAATGATAAAACTTTTGAAATAAATAGTTTTAGTAGTGCAAATATTAGTAAAGAACATTTTTCTATTTTAAAAAATACGATTGTTGAAATAATTTCAAAAACTATCATGAAAGATTACTTTATAAAATCAAAAATTGATGCAAAAGTTCTTTCTGTATTAAATGAAAAAGTTACTAATACATATATTTATAAAGATGATATTCAAAAGGCAAAACCAAGTTCAGTACAACAAAGTGTTCCTGCATGGCTTGTATTCTCAATGTTTTTTATTTTGATTCCTATTTCAAATACTTTCATAAACGAAAAAAACTTCGGCACAATTGCAAGAATTAGAAGTATAAATGTATCTTTATTTCCAATTTTATTAGGAAAAATTATTCCCTATTTTATAGTAAATCAAATCCAAGTAATTATTATGATTCTAATTGGAATTTATATTGTTCCATTATGTGGAGGTGATTCACTAATAATTAATGGAAATTATCTTTTGATTTTTTTAATGAGTAGTGCAATTTCTATGGCTGCTATTTGTTTTGCTCTATTTATTGCAAATATTAGTAAAACAACAGAAGAAGCAACATCAATTGGAGGAGTTACAAATATTATTCTAGCAGCACTTGGAGGAATTATGGTTCCAAAATTTGTAATGCCTCAGTTTATGCAAGATATAACTTTATACTCTCCAATGTCATGGGGATTAGAAGGATTGTTAGAAATTTTTGTCAGAGGTGGAAACTTTACTGATATAAAATTTTATTTATTATACTTATTGTTATTTGCTACAATATCTTTATTGTTAGCTTTTATACTATTAAAAAAAGGAAAAAATTAGATGTCTGATTTAAAATATGAACTAAAAAAATTAATTATAGAAGAGTGTGAAAAAGAGTGTGAAGTTGAAGATATAAAAGATGATGAATTATTATTTGGTCCTGAATCAGTTTTAGAACTTGATTCAATGGATGCACTTCAAATTTCTATGGCTTTACACAAGAAATATGGCTTAAAAACAACAGATAGTAAAGAGCTAAGAAAAATTATGGTTTCCATAAATACTTTAGCAGACTATATAGAATCTAAATAATGACTAAAGTTTATTTTACAGGAAGCTCAATTATTTCTGCACTTGGAAATGATAAACAAGAAGCAGTAAAGAATATTGAAACTATAAATGATAGTAATTACTCTGAATATCTTAAAAACAACTATGAAGATATAAAATATTTTAGAATTAAAAAAAATTTCAATTCCCATAAAGAAAAGTTTTACTCTATTTTAGAAGAAGTAGTTTTAAAAGCAATAAATGATGCAAACCTTACAAAAGAAGAAGCAGAAGATTTGCATATATTTTTAGGCTCAACTTCTATGTCAATATCAATTGTCGAAGAACAACATTTAAAATATAAAAAAGATTCTTCACAAGACCCAATTAAAAATATCGGATATGGAGAAATTGGAAACTTTATTGAAACATTAATTAATTCAAAATATAACAGTACTATTGTTCAAACAGCTTGTACTTCAAGTGTAAACTCTATATGTTATGCAAATGATTTAATTAGACAAAAAAAAATAAAAAGAGCTTTAATTATTGGTTTTGAATTTTTTAATTACACTACATTTAGAGGATTTCAATCATTGATGCTTTTAAGCCCATCAGGAGAATATAAACCTTTTGATATTAATAGTGATGGATTGATTTTAGGAGAAGCCTGTTCTGCTGTAATTTTAGAATCTCAAAAAAGAAAAGAAAATGATTTTGAAATATTATCTTCAAATAATAGCTTTGATAGTTATTCAGTTACAAGTTCTAATCCAAATGGAGAAATAACTCTTTCATGTATGGAACAAGCTTTATATAAAGCAAATTTAGAAATTAGTGATTTAACATGTCTTAAAGCTCATGCAACAGGAAGTGAAAACTCTAATCTATCAGAAATAACTGCAATTGACAAACTATTTAAAAAACATAAACAAAAAACTGATGTTGTAATACTAAAACCATATATTGGACACACTCTTGGAGCTTGTGGAACAAATGAAATTGTTTTACTAAGTGAAAGTATTAAAAATAATCTTTTACCTAAAACTATCAATTTTTATGAAAAATACAACAATATTGATTTTACTCCTCTACTTGAAAATAAACATATTAATAAAGCAACTATTCTATTTCATTTTATTGGATTTGGTGGAAGTAATACTTCAATAATTTTAAGTAACGAGAGCTAATAATGTATATAAAAAGTATGTTTAAACAAATAAATGAAAATAAATCCGTAAAAGAATACAAAACTCAGTTAAAAAGTATTTGTAAATTAAACTTAAGAAGAAACTCAAAATTTAATATTATGGCAATTTATGGGGCATTAAATACATTAAAAGATATAGAATATAAAGATAATTTATCTATTTTTATAGCTAGTGAATATGGATGTGTTGAAGATTTATTGAAAGTTCTAGAACAAATCAATAGTGAAGAATCAATACTTATGCCCTTTGATTTTTTGAATGTAAATACAAATAATACAGGTTTCATTCTATCACAAGCTTTAAATACTTTTGGAAATAATGTAAATATTACATCTGAAGATTTATCATTTGAAAAAGCTTTCGAATTAGCATATTTTGAATTTAAAAATAAAGATATAAAAGATATTTTAATTGGTGGGGTTGATGAATCTGTTGAAGCTATAAGTAATCATAACGATATAATTCATAATTGTGAAAATGCAATCTCAAAAGACGGCTCATCATGGATTTATATAAATGATAAAAAAGACGATTCAATAGCAAAAATAAAGTCTTTTGATTTTTTTACAAATATAGAAAAATTAAATAATTATTTAAAAATAATTGATTATAAAATTGTAGGATTAAATCAATTTGCAAGAAAATATAAAAATGACTTGCATATAAATAAAGAAAAGATTTTTAATAATCAAGATGAATTTAATGGAACAGCAAGTGCATCAGATATTATTGATATTTTAAATGAAAAAAAAGATTCTTCTATTTACATAAGTTTAGATTCTAAAAAAAGAGTTTATTTATTTCATTTTATAAAATAATATTTATAAATTAGTTTTACTAGGATATAATAAGAATAAAAGGTGTTTTAATGAAAAATATTATTTTTAGTATTTTATCTATTGTAATGTTATTTATACTAAGTGGTTGTTCTGGAACAGTGTCAAATATGCAAGTTGCTACTCCTGGAGAAATCATCAGTTCTCCGAAAGAAGGAACTTCAAAGATAGTCTTCTTAAGAACAAACTCTTTGGGATTTGCTATTCAGTCTAGTATATTTAAAATAAAAAATAATACCCCAGAGATAGTAGGAATAGTTGCTGCAAAGAAAAAAATGAGTTATGATATAAATCCTGGAAATTATATTTTTATGGTTATAGGAGAAAGTGCTGATTTTATGTATGCAGAAATTAAAGAGAATAAAACTTATTATGCAGATATAACTCCTAGAATGGGTATGTGGAAAGCAAGATTCTCATTAGCTCCAATTTCAGGAGAAGTGGCTTCTTCTCAAGAATTTATTGAATCTTTAAATGATTACCAATTAGTTATTCCAAATGAATCTACAAAAATTTGGGCAATAAACAATCAAGAAAGTATTTCCTCAAAATACACAGAGTATTATAAAAAATGGATGAGTAAAGAAGAAAACTTAAGACCTAAGTTACTTTCATCAGATGGAATATAAATAGTTAAATAGTCTTTAAAATCCTAAAAGCTTCTTCTTCTAAAGTTGAAGCTTTTCGTAAAATTTCTGAAATTTCATTTGCATTAAACTTATCTATTTTTTTTGCAGACTCAACACATTTTAAAGCAAAATATCTAAGAGTATCTCCTGATTCTGTAATTAATTCACTTGCTTTTTGAAGTTTATCGTTATCTAAATCGAATGCTTTTGCTTCTTGAAGAAAAGCAGCATATAAGAATCTAAATCCACCACCACCTGTGCCTATCTCTTCTTGCATTCTAACTATATGTGTTAAATAATTTTTGAGATATCTTTCATCTTTTCTATTTTCTAATTTTTCAATTGCTTTTGCTAATTTTCTCATACCTTTTACACCAGCATAAGGAAAAGGAGTAAGCATCGATTTAGCATTCTTTTTAATTGCTTTTTTTAAAATAGAAGTAAAATCAATATCTTTTGGAATAAACGTTGGATAATAAATAAAGCCTTTTGGAGCAAATACTCCTTTTGCAAATCTCGCTTTTGTTAAATCTTTTTCATTGCACTCTACAACATCTTCAAAAACAGGATCTGAAACCTTATAATTTTTCCCCTCTTTTCCATAAACTAAAAGATTATGAGCATTAAAATGAAATCTCATATTTTCAGGCATATAAGGTAAATAAAATACAGAAGTTTGCAAACCTACTAATTTTTTTTCTTCTTCAACTAATTTTGTTAATTCAAGATTTGCTTCTAAAATATCTTTATATTGTTTTTTAAAAACTTTTACGCCTAAAATTTTTTCAATATTCTTAACAATATTTTTAGGTAAATCTCTATATGCAATTAAAGGCATATTATTTAATTTAACAATAGGAATAAAAACAAATGATAAAGTACTAGTAATTCCAAACGCCATAGGTTCACTAACTTTTAATCCATAATGAGTTAATAAAGTTGAAACAACTCCACTTTCACAATGGGCAAATTGAGAATGGCTGAAATCATTTATCATATTTTAAAATCCTTTAACTTCTCTATTTCAATATTAAATGCATTTGCATATTTCTTTAAAATCTTATCATTCAATTTTTTAAAATGTTTCATCTTTAAATGTCTTTTTACTCGAAAAGAAAACATATCAACAACACTTGATAAAGTCGGTAAATCCATTCTATTTTTATACATGAAATATTTTATAGGAGAAGAAATATCATTTTCAATCTCTTTTAAACACTCTTTTTCTAACTCTTGATACTCTTCAACTGCTGTAATTGTTGCAAATTCTTCTACACTACTTGCATAATTTATTCTTTGAAATTCACCATTCTCATTTGTTCCATACATTACTTTTCTTTGACCATTTAATGTAGAATTATTCTCTTGTGGAATATCAATTTTTTTCATCAAACAACTTCTAAAGACATAAATGCAGTAGAAAATCTTCCACTTTCAGGGATATAACAAAGAATTTTTTCTCCTTTTTTTAACTTCCCACTATTAAATAATTCTTCAAGCATTATATATATAGAAGCACTCCCCGTATTACCATGTGTTATTAAATTTGTAAACCAATTTTCATAAAAAATTTCAAAATTAGCTTTTTTTAATCCTTCATATAATTTATCTCTAAAATATGTTGAAGAGTAATGAGGTAAGAAATAAGCATACTCCTCAGCTTTAATATCTTTTTTCTTGATAATTTCAATTAAAGGTTTTGTAACTGTATATTCAACTATATTTTCATTTAAAAGCTTTACATCTTGTCTCACACTCAATAATGATTTTCCCATTATTTCTTTCTGTTCAAAACCTCTCCAAGATTTAATAGACTTATCTTCTTGAATTTCTAAACCACTATACATACAAACAGGCATTTCTCCAGCATAGGATAGAACTTCTATAAACTCTATTTTTAGTGATATTTTATTTTTATTAGGTTTATTTTCGACTTTCATAGCTCCAGCACCATCTGAAAGCATCCATCTTAAAAAGTCTTTTTCAAAAGCTATTCCTGCATTTCTTTCAAGTTCTTCCAATTGATAGTTAGACTCTTCTGTAAAATTTCTAGCACTTAAGATTGGGGAAGAGGCTTCAGAACCACACGAAATAGCATTTTGTAATTCTCCTGCTTTTATTCCATAATAAATATATTTCAATGCATTAATACCACTAAGACAAATCCCAGAAGCAGATATAGTTTCTATTCCTGATATTCCTAATTCTCCTTGAACCATTAGAGTATGTCCAGGCATTAATTGATCAGGAGATGTTGTTCCACATGCTAAACATTCAATATCTTCTAAAGAAAAATCTTTATCAATAAGCTTCTTTATTGCATTTGAACAAAGCTGTGCATTTGTAAATAAAGGTCTTTGAGTACCTTTTTCAAGTACATAAAATCTTCTTTTAATTCCATTACTTCTTAAAACAATATTTTTTGCTTTTGATTTTTTTCCACCAATATATCCCAAATATTCCTCAATATCTTTATTCAATACAGGTTCATTTGGCATAAATTTTTGAATATTGTTTATGTATACATTTATCATTTATATAAATTCCTTTATTCTTTCATCACCACTACCAGAAGGTAATTCATAAAATTCTTTTTGTTTATGAATAGATTCTTTATTTATTATTCTTAAAATAGACTGGACTATCATATTTATAGGAACAACAGTAACAATCATTAATATTAAAAACATTAAATACAGTATTACAATTGGCTTTCTTTTTAAAGAGCCAGGTTTTCCAATTTTTCGGATTAAGTTACCCCAAATCATAAAACTTTTTGTACCAATTTTTTCACTTTTTATAAGTTTTATATCTACCTTTACAGCTTTTAATCCATAAAGTAAGCTTGTATGATCTTTTTCTTTATCTTCTTTTAATGCTTGAATTAAAACTTCACCAAACCTTTGAGATTTTTCAATCTCTTGTTCATCTATTCCTGCACTACTTAATCCAAATATAGAACTTTTTTTACCTGTCAACATCCATCTTGGAGTTGTAATAAATGTTTCTAAAGAGTTTCCCTTATCTACTAAAACTACATTATCTATTAATTTTGCATCAATATCTAATAACATTTGTTTCATTTTTTCTTGAGCCATAATCCACATATTTCTACAACCAATTAAAGTAATAACAGGTTTATTCTTAAATTTTTTCTTTGCCCAATTAGATTTTAAAAAACTAGAAATAGGAATAGATGGAGATAAAAACCAAACCTGATAAGAAAGAATAATTAAATCATAATCATTTGTATCTTCCTCAAACTCAATTATCTCACAAGGATCTAAGTGTACTGCCTCTGGAAAAGTATCCATAAATGTCATTAAATCCCATGGAAAAGGATAAGGTTTTTTAGGTTCTACATTTTTATAAACAATTTCTATATCTTTTTCTATAATAAAAGGTTTTGTAAAACTATTAACCAAAGTATTTAATTGACCAGTCTGAGAATAAGAAATAACTAAAATTTTTTTTTGCTTCAACATAGATGCCTATTAGAGTATTTAAAATAAATAAAGTATCATCTTTTTAATTAATAACTGATAAACAAAAACAATATAGTAAGTAAATACTATATTATCTTTGCTCTAAAACTTAGTTTGAAACTGATAATTGAAAATTAATTGCATTTTCTAAATTTTGAATCCATCCATTATAATTATTATGAATTTGTTCAGTTTGTGCATCATATTTCAGATTTAAGCTATCTTTGTATTTTATTGAAAAACTATTAGAAGTATAAGGAATTTCAACTACAGCTTGATGTTTTCTAACATTTAATTTACCCATTGCTAATCCTGGACTAACTTTAGTAATTATCCAACCTTTTGAATTACCAGCCATTTTAATAGCATTATAAACTTTATCACTAGATACGCTCATTGAAATTGGACTATTATCAACATTGTAAACAGCAGCTGTTCTACATCCTGTTAATAAAAGTAATCCTGCAATAGAAATTGCTCCTAACTTTAGAATTTTTTTCATTTTTTCTCCTTCATGTAAATAATTAGTCTTATTATACAATTTAAATGACTCACAAATGACTCAATTGCATTTTTTTTTATAATTTTTCTATTTTAAATTTTCACAACCATAGTTTTATATGGATTATATAAAACATTTGCACCCGATTGAATTTTTACATTTCTTCTTTGTGTGAAATCAACTTCAATATTTCCTGTGAAATCTACGGAAAACTTGGCACAAATTATTGCTGCTTGCTCAATCACACTATCTGGGATTGTTTTTTTG
>Ga0193952_1000229_pt1 | contig 24248 bp, 24 predicted proteins | sample BB_3_MG_FD_140368 | JGI IMG/M metagenome (GOLD analysis project Ga0193952, IMG submission 140368) | Microbial mat bacterial communities from the Broadkill River, Lewes, Delaware, United States - BB_3_MG | ecosystem: Environmental > Aquatic > Freshwater > River > Microbial mats | place: USA... | reverse complement strand
GTGGAATTTTATACACTATTAGAAAAGGAAAACAACAAGAACTATTGGCAAATGAAGTTTATAACAATGAAATCACAAGTTTAAATATAGATATAAATAGTTTAGTTTTAGAAATCAAAAAAATTGATTTACAAATAAAAAAGCAAGACTTTTTAATCCAAAACAAAACTCTTGAAGTTGAAAAGAAACAAGAACAATATCTTAATTCAACTATTGATATTGAAGAACTTGACACAGCTGTAATTGAAAAAAATGACTTACTAAATCAAATAGAAGATTTAAAAATTTCAAAAGATGATTTAGAAAAAGATCTAAAAAAATTAAGTTCATATAAATATTCAAAAATAAACCCTATAAAATTAGAACTTGTGGACTTAGAAGAATACTTAGAAAACAATCAAAATCTAATCATTCAAAAACTAAACTCAAATATCTCTAAAATAGACAAAGACATTACTACAAGTAATTATCTTCCAAAGGTATCTTTATTTTCACAAATAGGATATGAGGATAATTCTTCAATACAAGAAGATGGGGATTATTATAACTATGGACTTAAGTTTTCTATTCCACTTGATTATAATATGAATAAAAATAAAGAGATTGCAAAGGTAAACTATTTATTATCTAAAGTTTCATATAAACTAAAACTTGATGATGAAAAAAATCAATATGAAAGTATCTTAAAAAATATAAAAAGTATTGACAAAAAAATCATAAATAGTGCTCATAGCATAAAAAAATATGAAGATATTCATGCTTTAACAAAAGACTTATATGAAGGACTAATTAAAACAAAACAAGATTTAGAAACTATTGAAAATAGATTAAATTCTAGCAAACTTGATATAAATATTCTAAATATTGATAAACAAATAGCAATCTATAATCTTCACAAATCGCTTAAAAAAGCCAACTAAGAGGTTTACATAAGCTCTTATATCTTTTATGTTAGAATTGCGAAAAAATTAAGGTACAAATAAATATATGAAATTTTCAACGCAAAACCCTCAAAAGTCTTTACATTTAGTCTCTTTAGGGTGTACAAAAAACTTAGTTGACTCAGAAGTGATGCTTGGAAAACTTAGTGATTATACTATGACAGATGATTCTGCTAATGCTGATGTAATTATTGTAAATACATGTGGATTTATTGATTCAGCAAAAGAAGAAAGTATTAACACTATTTTAAATCTTCATGATGAAAGAAAAGAAGAATCAGTTTTAGTTATGGCTGGTTGTTTATCAGAAAGATATAAAGAAGAATTACAAAAAGAGTTACCAGAAATTGATGTATTCACTGGAGTTGGTGATTACGATAAAATTGACGAGTTAGTAAATGAAAAAAGATCAAACTTTACAAATGAAGTATTCTTAGCAACAGATACAAATGATAGAGTTATCACAGGTTCAAACTACCATGCTTATGTAAAATTAAGTGAAGGATGTAACCAAGCCTGTTCATTCTGTGCAATTCCTAGTTTCAAGGGTAAATTGCATTCAAGAACACTTCAATCCCTTGTAAAAGAAGTTAAATCTTTAGTATCAAAAGGTTTTACAGATTTCTCTTTTGTATCTCAAGATTCTTCATCATTCTTAAGAGATTTAGGACATAATGATGGCTTAGAGCAATTAATTAGTGAAGTTGATAAAATAGAAGGAATTAAAACAGCTAGAATTTTATACCTTTACCCATCAACAACTACACTAGATTTAGTTGATAAAATTGCTGATTCTAAAATCTTCCAAAACTACTTCGATATGCCGTTACAGCATATCACTCCTTCTATGCTTAAAATCATGAAAAGAGGAAAAGGTGTTGAGAAGTTAATTGAATTAATGGATCACATGAAATCAAAACCAAACTCTTTTGTAAGAACTACATTTATTGCAGGTCATCCAGGGGAAACACAAGAGGATCATGAAGCATTATGTGAATATATCGCTAGTTATAAATTTGATAGAGCAAATGTATTCTCTTACTCAACAGAAGAAGGAACACACGCAGCTAAATCTGATAAGTTAATTGATCAAGAAACTATTGATGCAAGAGCTGAAGAGATTGGTGAAATTATTGCACAAACTACACAAGAATCATTAAAAGCTGAAGTTGGTAAAACTTTTGATGTGTATGTAGATGGTGAAAGTGATGAACATGAATACTTATTATCTGCTAGAAAAGTAATCTGGGCACCAGATATTGATGGTGAAATTTACATCAATGATAATGAACTATTTGAAGAAAATGGTGACCAAACTCAATTACAATTTGGAAAAATCTATACTGTAACAATTACAGAACTTGTAGGTGATAAATTAATTGCAAGAGTAATTAAATAAAGATGCACCTAGATTTTAGTGCAATTAAAGAGTCAAAAAACCTTCTAGCTTTTTCAGCTGGAATTGACTCTTGTGCACTATTTTTTATTCTACTTGAACAAAATATTCCTTTTGATATAGCAATTGTTGATTACAATGTAAGAGAGCAATCAAAAGAAGAAATCTCATATGCAAAAGCTTTAGCAAAAAAATACAATAAACAAATCTTTATAAAAGAAGTAACACTGGAAAACTCGAACTTTGAAAAACAAGCTAGAGATATTAGATACTCTTTTTTTGAAGATTTAATCACTGAGTATAAATACAATACTTTATTAACAGCACACCAGTTAAATGACAAATTAGAATGGTTTATGATGCAACTTTCAAAGGGTGCAGGCCTAATTGAGCTCATAGGCTTTAATAAGTGGGAACAAAAGCCAAGTTATAAAATATTCAAGCCTTTACTTGAAATTACTAAAGAAGAGCTTGAGAGCTATTTAAAAGCTAATAAAATCACATACTTTATTGATCAATCAAATTATGATGAGAAATACAAAAGAAACTATTTTAGACACAATTTTTCAGATAAATTTTTAAAGGAATTTCAAGAAGGAATTAAGAACTCTTTTGAATATTTAGATAAAGATTTAAATTCACTAAATATTCAAACAAAACCTTTAGTAAAAATAGAAGATTTAGAAGTATTTGAAAATAGCCAAGATAATAATTTAAATATTAGAAGTATAGATATAAATCTTAAAAAAAGAGGTATTTTACTATCAAATGCTAGTAGAAATGAAATACTAAAACAAAAAGAAATAATTATTTCTCATAAGCTTGCTATTTCTATTACAAATAAATATATTTGGATTTGCCCATATATAAAAACTACTATGGATAAAAAGTTTAAAGAGTTTTGTAGAGTAAATAATATTCCTAAAAATATTAGGCCTTATTTATTTAGTAAAAATATAGATATCAAAAATTTAGTTATCTAAAAACTTTTTCATTTTTTGAATTCTAATAAGTTCTCGTCTTGTATTTTCTTTGTGTATTTTTAAAAATCTAATACTTTTAAAAAATAACTCTTCCAATGTTTTAAGATCAGTTAGTTCTAAATCAAAGTCTTCGATTTTATTTTCTGTAAGATATTTTGTATGCCAAGAAACTAAAGCTTCAGCTTTTTGTTCTGGGTCTAATGAATCAGCATAAACTAATTCATTTAAAGCCTTTAAAGACCAGTTTCTTCTTTCCATGCGTCAATTAACCCTTGTGTAACTTTCATTACTTGATTTACAGCATCTGTATTATCATCAATTCCCGCACTAAATAGAGTCTCTATTTGATATAGATATAAGCCATCTAAATAGTATGCTACTTCCCCACCATCAAAATCTAAAACATTTCTAAGTTCATCAAAAATTGCTATTGATTTATTGATATAAGTAAACTTATTTTCAACTTCACCTTTTTCCATAGAATTTTTAACAAATGAAAGGTATTTAATAATTCCCTCGTATAGTTTTAAAATTAAAACATACGGATCATCAGAAACAGCACTTTGTTGATTATATATATCTAATCCCATATATTATCTCCATAATATTCATATAAGTGATATAGTATATTATATATTTGCTTAATTTTATTGAAAAAAAGAGAGAAATAACTTTTTTCTCTCCTTTTATATGTAGAAGAATTTATTTTGCAGTTGATTGTTGAATCATAAGTTTTAAACCAGAAAACTGCGCTTCAAATTGATTGATAATAGCTCCGTATGCACCAAATTGAGAAGCCAATTGTTTGTACTTATCATCTAGTGATTCTTCAGCTTTAGTTTTATCTTCTTTTAGAGTTTCTTCTCTTTTTAACATAGTAGAATTATATGTAGAAATAACTCCACCTGTAAATTTTAATTCATCTATTGTTGATTTAAGTTGAGTACCTAAACCTTCTTTTGCAGCAGTACCAATAAACATATCTTTTAGTTCATCAATATTATTTTCTAATGCCGCTGAAAACTTTGTACTATCTAAAGACATTAAACCATTTTTATCAAGAGAGAATCCAAAGTTAAAAATTGATTTATCATCAGTGCTTCCATATTGTCCAAATAATTTATCTTTTATTTGAGAAACAACATCTCTTAATGCTGACTTATCATTTATAGCAGAATCTGCACCATTAATTTCTGCATCAATTACACCAATTAATTCATTATATTTAGTAACAAAGTTTTGCATTTGTGTAGTAATTTGTGCTTGGTCATCACTTACATTAATAGTTGAGATACCTGTTTCTTTTGCAGTAATTTTTAGTCCATCTACATTTAGAACATTTGATGATACATTATATTCTATACCATCAACAAAAGCTTTCATATCAGTTGCAGTTAAAATATGATTTGTAGCATTAATTGTTGTGCCATCTGTTGTAAACCCAAGAGCTTGACTAGCAGCCCCAGATATTTCTAACTTATTAGCAAGACCTGACTCAGAACTTTTTAATACCATTCTATAAGAGCCAGTTCCTACTTCTTCAAAAGAAGCATTAACACCTGCTTTTAAGTTAATTGCCGTAGTTAGTTCATCATATGTTGCATAATCTGCTGTATTAAAATCATGTGTATCTGCACCAATTTTAATACTTAGTGTTCCAATATCACCTAGAGTATCTTTATCTGCTGCTAAAACTGTATTTGATTGATATACATCTTTTTGCGCAATGGTATCAATATTTACAGAAGTAACACCATTTGTAAGTTTAGAAGAATCTACTGCATCAAAACTTACAGAAGAACCTGATGTTGTTGCAGCTTTTTGAGTAAACGCATTTACCCCACCTGCAATAAAAAGGTCAAAAGGTTTAATAGCATCAAGTAATTCATTTATTTTAACTTCAATATTAGCAAATACTTCTTTTTCTTTAGTAATTGTCTCAATATTTGTTTCAATTGGATCAACTCTAGCTTTCTTCTCTGCTGCTTTTAACTTATCAATAAGGTCCTGATTTAAAGACGCTGCTTGACCTGATCCTAATCCTAAAACACCTTCAGCCATGATAAACTCCTATTATTGTTTTAAACCTAAAAGTACTTTCAACATTTCATCAATTGCTGTAATTACTTTTGCATTTGCAGTATAAGCTGCTTGGAATTTTACTAAATTCACCATCTCTTCATCTTTATCAACTTTTGTTATTTCATCATGTGATAATTGTAAAGAGTTACTTACTTCTTTTTGGGTTTTTAATAAAAAGTCATTGTTTTCTTTATCTGATGAAATATTTACTTTTAAATCCTGAAAAAACTCTGATAAAGTACTAACCTTAGATGAGCTAGGATCTTGAGCTTGGCCAGTAAAAGAAATATCTTTTTTAAATTGTAAAGTACCTAAATAATCTAAATCTTTTTGGTCTAAGTCATTAATACTATTTGAATTAAATGTCAAAGTCTTAACACTAGAACCAGAAAATAGATTTAAGTCTTTAATAGTACCAAGAGAGCCATCAGCTGCTGTTTCACCATAAATATATGCATCTTTTCCAGTTTCAATATATTTACTTGTTAAATCCCCTAAAGTTTGAGCAAAAGCATCAAGTTTATCTTTATAAACTTGAAATTTGTTATCAGAAGCAGTTGAGTCAAGATTTGTAGTTTGAGCTTTTAAAATACCTCTATTAACAGGTACTTCTTTATCAAAAATAGAAATAAATGTTCTTGATTCAGCTTTAGTACTTTGATCTGCATCTTTATAAGCAACACTTCTAGCACTTACTGTACTTCCAGTTTTTTCTTCAACTGAAATTCTTCCTTCAAAAGTACCAGCTGTTCCAGAGACCTTTGATTCAATTAATAAGAAATTATCATTTGAATTATTAGTTGTAACTTTATCGCCATTTGAATCTATTGAATAATTACCATTATAAGCGTTTACTAAATCTTTTGTAGCTTCATTTGTATTAATTTTATGAACTAATGCTCTTGTATAATTTGAAGCATTTACAGTTTCAGTTGTAGCTGTTCCATCACTATTCCAATCCATTGTGATTGATTCACCAAATTGTACTGAAACTTCATGCTCATTATTCAACTTGTATGTTATTACATCATCATTATTAAATCCATCAGCAAAACTTACATTTGAGCTAGTTCCATCAGCAGCTACAAATCTATCAATTTGTGTTTTATTTTCTTCTTTTACTTCTATATCTCTAATATTAGTATTAAACCTTACAGCAGTTTGACCAGCAATTTTAAGTTCATAATCACCATTTTCTCTACTTACTTCAATATCTACATATTTAGATAGCTCTTTTTCTAATTGATCTCTTTTATCAAGTAAATCATTTGAAGCTACATTTACTTCACCCATTTTTTGATTTACTAAACCAATCTCTTTTAAGATACTGTTTACTGTATCTACATTATCTTTTAACTCTTTTTTTTCTAATTCTTGTTGCTTTTCAATTCCATTATATAAGTTTTGAATAGATTCAACTAAAATTTTTCCTTGATTTTGTAAAGAGGTTTTATGTACTTCTGAGTTTGGATTTGCTCTTAAATTCTCAACTGCTTGTAAATATCTATTTAAATCTTTAGAGAAACCACTTGTATCAGTTTCTTTAAAAATTGCTTCTATTCCACCAAGCATAGTTGATGTTTTGTTGTAAAATTCAAGTTTTGAGTTTTCTTCTAAAATCTTATCATACATATATTGAGAGACAACTCTATATGATTCGCTGGCATTTACTCCACGTCCAGTAAAACGGGAGTCCATTTGTTCTATTTCACTTAACTGAACAATTCTTTTTTTATAACCAGGAGTATTCTCATTAGCTATATTATTTGATACATTTTCAACGGCAGTTCGAGCTGCATTTAGTCCAGTTTGCGATACGTTTAATGTATTAAGCATAGAGACTCCTTTTAGAATATTAAAGTAATTATCACATTACATTTCTTAATTTTAGTTTAAAAAGGCCAAATAGCTCTAAATAATTTTAATCCCCAAGGAGTTTCTAAAATATCTGCTTCTTGTCCTTCTTTGTCATATAGAATTTTTAAGTTAGCAATTTGTGATGATTCAACAGAGTTTTCAGGAGTAATATCATAAGGTCTAATTACACCACTTATAATAATCTCTTGCTTTTGACCATCAATCAACATTTGCTTTGAACCTTTTATATAATAGTTCCCATTTTGGTATGTTTCTTCAATAATTGCAGAGATAGTAGTAGAAAAGCTTTCATCAAATTGCGTTTTTACTTCACCTTTATCAGATGTAGAACTGTTAGTTTTAAAATCAACTCCTAAAGTTCCATTTAGTTCATTTGCAGCTTTTGATGTAACTCCACCTAGTGCATTGGTACCAGTTCCAGCTAATAATCCACCACCTAAAGAATTAGCTCTATTACTAGTAAGTTCTCTTTTATTTTTTGAGTCTGATTTTAAACCTTCGTTGATATTAATTTGAATAATATCTCCAATTTGTAAATCTTTTTTATCTGCAAATAAAGATGCCCCTTGCATAGAATAAAGAGAACCTTTATTTCTTTTTACAACTGGACTTTTTTTAGGTATAAAAATTTTTGGTTTAGTAAATTCCATTTCTTGTTTAGATGAGGCACAAGCTGTAAAAATAAAAGGTATTAATATAAGGGCTAAACTATTTCGCATTTAATCTACTCTCAACTATAAATTTAATATCAATTGCTATAATAATTTCGTTTAATGTTTTCTTCACTAAAGCCATTGTACCATATCTAACAGCTAAAGCCTCTAGGTTAGTTTTGGGTTCACAAATAATCACAACTTTGTTTTGAATTATTTGTACATTTCTAATATACTCTTGACCTATTAAATCAACAGCCTTTTCAATCTCAGTTAAAATAGCTTTTTCTAGTCTTTTTTTGTTTTTCTTTTTTTGATCAAGTTCTAGTTTTTTAGCTTGCATTGCTTCAGCTTTTTGCTTTTCTTCTTGAGCAAATTGAGTACTCATATGATTATAATACCAAGCAAAAATTCCAACAACAACAGCAAGAGAGATAAACTTAATTATCTTCTGCTTTCTATTTCTTTTAACTGCTACAATCATATTATTATTTAATTACAAAAGTTGTAAATAAAATCTTTTTAATATTATTTGATTTTACTTCTTCATTATCAGAAGTCACTTCATTAATAACAGCATTAATTTCTTCCATTAATTCTTCTTTTAATAAAGCCTTTCCACCAACTGTTAATAACTCTTCTGAGCTTCTAGCACTAATTTGAGCAATTACAACATCAATGATTTCTGCTCTATATTCTTCAACAATAGGTGCAATTGTAGGTTCAACACTTTTTACAGAAAAAGATAATTTCATTAGTTTTTCTTTTCCTTTAGAGTTAGTAATATTTAAAACTAAATCATTAATATCAGCTTTAAAAGTACCTTTTTCATTACCTGATTCTTGTTTTTTAACCATCTTCTCTTGAGCTTCACCAGATGCTGCATCTTTAGGACCTAAAACACCTTGTGAATAAAGGAAATAAGCTCCCCCAACAACTGCTAATAGTAGAATTACTACCAATGCTATTAATACAATAATCAAACCTTTTCCTCCACCAGAACTTTTAACTTCTTCATTATTTTCTTCAGCCATTATCTTTCCTTCTACCTATTATCTGGTTTATAATTTTTAAGCATTTCTGTTATTTTTGCAGCATTTGGTACACTTAAAAATTTCATTAATAATGTTACATTTTTTTCTTTTAATTTCAAGATTATATCAAAAACATCTTCAATTTTGCCCTCGTTAATCATCTCGTTAAAAATCCCCGCAGCAACCTTTGGTTTCATTGAGTTATAAATCTTTGTAGTTTTACTTTTAACAATTTGTTTTAAGTCTTGTAATATTGCTAAATTTTTATCATGTAAATCTTTGATTTCACTTTTTTCTTTTTCTACTTGAGCAAGGATAGTTTCTAGTTCTTTCTTTCTCTTTTTATACTCTTCTTCTTTTTGATTATAAAAAGTATTTAACTCTTTTTTTAATTCTTTTACTTCAATTTTTTGCTTAATTAAAGAACTACTTGTAGGTTCTTTTTCTGCCCATAATAAAGTTCCAGTTATTATTGTAAAAAATATAGCTTTTTTTAGCAAGTTATTCCTTTTATCCATTTATATATTTACTTTGCATGTATTCACTTGAAGCTTCTTCTTCTTCAAGGAGAAGTCTTTTTATAGCTTCTTTTCGCTCTTCTTCTAAAATATATCCAAACTGTTCTGTCTCTTTTTGAAGCTCTACTATAATTTTTACTAAAATCTCAAGTTGAGCGTTTAGAGATATTTTTTGAGACTCTAAATCTGCAATATGTAATTTCATAGTATTTTTATGCATGGCTAAAATAGTAAAATCAGAAATGGAACCAAATCTTTGTAAAGTAGCTGTATCAATTTTATTTTGGGTAAACATAATTTCTGCATCAATTTTATCAATTTTTGATAAAAGTTGACCTTTTTCCATTAGTTTTTGATCTGTTTGTGTTTTTTTAAGATCATATAATTTTTTAATCATTATTAATTACCAAATATTAATATTAAATCCCATAAATCTTTTGTATAAGTTTCAATATGATCTCCAATCCAAGGAAGAGAGATTAAAATAAATGCTGAAACAAAAATCATTTTAGGTACAAAAGATAAAGATGCATCACTAACTTGTGTAACTGCTTGAAATATAGAGATTATAAGTCCAATAATCATACTTACAATTAAAGAAGGTAATCCCAAAATAAGGATAATCTTAACTGTATTTTCAGCAATACCAATTAAATCCATTATTAGTCTTTAATTTTTATTGTAATCTCTAAAGTTTTGTTATTTAATAATTTAGAAATCAATCCTGCTAAATCATCAACATTAGAACTTTCTAAACTTACTTTTTCATTTGCAGTATTACTTACAGGAACAGGTGTATCAGCTTTTACTGCTTTTACATTTTCAAAGCCATTTAATGCCTCTAAAATATCTTCTTCATTTAAGTTTTCTAATTCTGAAAATTCATCAGACATATTATCCCCTTTTATAACTTCTTCTATTTTATCATCTTTTTTCTCTAAATCATCAATATCATTTAAAGAAGTATTTTCTTCTTGAATATCTATGTTTTCAATATTTTCTAGCTCTTTTAAAAAATCTTCATCATTATCTAAAGAATCTATATCTAGCGATTCTATTTCATCTTCAATTTTTTCATCATTTTGAAGTGTTTCTTCATCATCATAATCGGTAGAAACATTGTTTAAGCCTACATCTTCATCAAAGTTTATTATAGAATTAAGTTCATCTTTACTAAGTTCTTTTTCTTCATTTTCATCTGAAATATCTGATATTAAAGAATCCATTTCATCTAAATCTATACTTGTAGAAATTTCAGAAGAGTCTTCCATTGTATCTTCAGACATCAAATTATCAATATCGCCCATTGAGTCAAGATTATTACTCGAATTATCTTTTTCAAGTAAAGTAGAAGTTGATTCTTGAATTTCTTCTATTTGGATTTCATTATCATTTGAGCTTGAAGACCCATCAGAAGCAAGTAATTTAGCTAGTTCATCATCTAATTCAAAGTTATAATCTGACTCATCTTCACTATAAGCTTCATCTACAATATCGATTATAGAATTTTGGATATCTTCACTCTCCGAAGCTTTTAATTGTTCATGTTTTTTGATTATATATTTAGGTATTTCTTTTAATGAATCTACTGATAAATCTGCAATTCCATTATCTAATAAAAATTCTTCTTCAATACCGTCTTTTGGGGCTAAAAACTTAATTTTTTGTGAGAGTTTATTTTTTTTGATAATCTTTTCATCATCAATTAGGTAAATATCATTTGGATTGTTTTCTATAGCAGCTTTTAGGTCTTCTAATTCATCAATATCTTTGATTTCACTATTTTCATCAAGCTTAAATTTAATATTTGCGTGTTCTAAAGTTTCATGTATGTCTTTTTTAAAACCATTGTTCCCATAAATATAAATATTCAAACTAAAACCCTAAAATAATTTTTACTGTAAAGATTATACCTAGTTTTATTAAATTTTCGATAAAATATTATGAATTAACTATCAAGGTAGAGTATTGAGATATATATTTTTAATAAGCTTACTATTATCATCTATTTATTCACAAACTATTAAAGATATATCAAATGTTATTGGAATTAGAGACAATGCACTAATAGGATATGGATTAATTGTAGGTCTTGCAGGAACTGGAGATAAGTCAAAGTTCACTATGCAAAGTCTTCAAAACTTACTTAGAAACTCTTACATAAAAATACCAGCAGGTTCTATCAAGTCAAAGAATATTGCAGCAGTAATGGTAACAGCAAAACTTCCAGCTTTTTCACGACAAGGTGATAAAATAAAGATTAAAGTATCCACTATTGGAGATGCAAAATCTGTTGATCATGGAGAGCTTTTAATAACACAATTAAAAGGTGTAGATGGAAATGTTTATGCCCTTGCACAAGGTACAATTGTAGCTAATGCAAATAATAAAACTACAGGTTTTGTTTTTGATGGAGCAACTGTTGAAAATGAGATCCCTTTTTCTTTAAAAGAAGAAAAAGATATAAGACTTAGTTTATTTAAAAGTTCTGCTAAAAATGCAGACTTAATTGAAATGAAAATTAATAAATTATTTGGGAAAAAACTTGCAACGGCTCTTGATACAAGAACAATCGATGTTAAAAAACCAAATGAAATACCTATTGTTAAATTTATTTCTATGGTTCAAAATATTCCTTTAGAATCTGATTTTAAAAAGAAAATTATAATTGACATGAATAGAGAAATAATAGTTGCAGGAGCAGATATACCAATTGAGCCAATTACAGTAGCTAGAGATTCTTTTACACTTAGAATTAAAAAATCTCAACTTAATAAAGCACAATGGGAAGATCCAAAAGTTAATAAAGGTGTTGATATTGGTGATGATGTAAAAATTGCTGATAAACCAGCAGTTGATATAAATAATGCCATGATAAATACAAAAGCAACTCCAACAGTTGCAGATTTAGTAAGAGCAATGAAAGTTATGAAATTACCAATGACAGAAATAATAGATACTCTTAAAATGATAAGAGAACTTGGTGCTATTGATGTTGAATTTGAGATAAGAGGATAGTATGGCAGAATTTTTAAGTCAAGACGAAATTGATGCACTTTTAGATATTGCCGAGCAAGGTGAGGATATTGATAACTCTCCTGTTGAGAAAGTAGTATCAAAAGAAAAAAACTATTCTATTTATGATTTCAAAAAACCAAATAGAATTTCATCAGAACAATTTAAAGCCTTCTCAACTATGCATGATAAAATGCTTAGGGATTTTATTACTGATCTATCAGCAATGCTTAGAAAGATTGTAGATGTAAAACTTTACTCTATTGAGCAAATGACTTATGGGGAATTTATTTTATCTATTCCACAAATTACTTCTTTAAATACTCTTTCTATTAAACCTATGGAAGGAAGAATTGTAATTGAGTGTAACCCTGGTATCTCTCACAAAATTATAGCTGAGTTATTAGGTTCAGGGGCTGTAAATACAAATGATAACTTAGATAGAGAACTTACAGAAATTGAAGTAGAAATACTAGATCATTTCTATGAAATGTTTATTAAAAATCTTTATAGAACATGGGATGATATTTCTACACTAAACTTTAAAATAGAATCTAGAGATACAAATGCAAATGCAATTCAGATTATTTCTGATCATGAAATTGTACTTTTAGTTGTACTTGAAATTACTATTGATGAAGAATCAGGATTCTTATCAATTTGTTATCCTATTTCATATATTGAACCTTTATTAAATAAAATTGTTGAAAAAGTATTTAGTGAAGGTAAAAACAGAAAATCTTCTAGAAAACAAGATATTACTACACTTATTTCTGGTGCAAAAATGAATATTGAAGCTATTATGGCAGAAACAGAACTTACAGCAGAAGAGATATTAAATCTTAAAAAAGATGATGTAATTGTATTTAACAAAAATGCAACTTCTTCATCTACAAAAGTTTATATTAACAAAAAAGAAAAATTCTTAACAGTATCTGGTATTTCAAATAATAGAAAAGCATTCCAAATACAAGCAAACCTAGATAAAGAAAAACAAGAAACACTTGAAGCTCTTAGAATTATGAGAGAAGATAGAATTGTTAAAGCTAAAGAAACAGCTGATAATATTAGAAGACTTCTTGATGAAAGAGATAGTCATAAAGATAGCTAAAAAGCTATCTTTAATTAAGAGTTAATAGACTCAATACTCCACGCTAAAGTTTCCTCAGCATACATTGGTACTACGTTTTCATTTTTATACTCATAAACAGCAGGTACTACAAAATCTTTTTTTACTAATTTAATAGTTTTACTTACTGGTTTAAAGTTATAAATTTTTTGTGCATTTAAAGAAACAAAAGCATTTAAATTATCTAAGGCTTGATACTTTTCAAATAGCTCTGTTAATACTTGTAAGGCAATAGGTGATGTAAATACACCAGCAGCACAACCACAGCACTCTTTTTTATGCTTAGGATGAGGCGCAGAATCAGAACCAAACATTAGTTTTGGATGAGCTTTTAAAGCAGCATCTAATAATGCAGTTCTATCATGTGGTCTTTTTGCAATTGGTTTACAGAAAAGATGTGGTTGAAGCATTCCACCAGCAACATCATCAAGTGTAATTAATAAATGGTGTAATGTAACCGTTGCATATAAATTATCATATTTATCCATTAATTCAACAGCATCTGCTGTAGTAATATGTTCCATAATAATTGTTAATTCAGGGAAAGCAGCAGCAATTGATTCATAAATTGGCATGAATTCTTTTTCTCTATCCATAACAAAACCATTAGTTTCACCATGAACACATAAAGGAATACCAAGTTTAGACATTGATGCTAATGTTGGTCTTAATACTTCAACATCCATTGAAGATACACCAGTTTCTGAATTTGTTGTAATTCCAGCTGGGTAAAGTTTAATTCCAATAATATCATCTTTAATATCTTCTAAAAACTCATATGAGTAATTAGCTTGAAAAAATAGTGTTAAATAAGGTTCAAACTTATCATCTTTACATGCTTCTTTTATTCTATCTTTATATGATAAAAGAGCTTCTTTCGTTGTAACTGGTGGCACTAAGTTCGGCATTACTAAGGCACCAGAGAAAGTATTAGATGTTAAAGGTCCAACAAGTTTTAACATATCTTCATCTCTTAGATGAAGATGCATATCTAAAGGTTCATTTATTTCAAAAGTATTAACTGTACTCATCTATATAGCTTCCTCATCTTCTTCACCTGTTCTAATTCTAACAATTCTCTCAATTGGTGATACGAAGATTTTACCATCTCCAATTTTTCCAGTTTTTGCTGCATTTGTGATAACTTCAATAGTTGAGTCAACATCATCTTCTGCAACAATTAGTTCTAATTTAATTTTTGGTAAGAAATCAACAACGTATTCAGCACCTCTGTATAATTCAGAGTGACCTTGTTGTCTACCATAACCTTTCACATCTGATACTGTCATACCAGTGATTCCAGCTTCTGTTAAGGCATCTTTTACATCTTCAAGTTTAAACGGTTTAATTACTGCTTCAATCTTTTTCAAGTCTCATCCTTTTTTTAAGTCTTTTATTTTATCTAAGTTTTATTTTTATTTAGGTTATACAATTTTTTAGAGTAAAACTATTTTAGAATTGTGATTTTTTTCTAAGTTCAAGGCGAAGAGAAAATTTCAAAAGGAGCTTACATATAGTAAGTGAGTTTTGAAATTCTCTCGCCAACGCAGAAATTAGTAAAAAAGCGCTGTTATAAAATAGTTTTTAGAAGGCCCTTTTAAACTCTGGGTAAGCCTCTAAACCACACTCTTCTACATCTAATCCTTGCATCTCTTCATCATTATCTGCTCTTAATGGCATTATTTTATTTATGATAAATAGTACTACATATGAAGAAACAAATGCGAAAATACCAACTACTACAATACCTTTTATTTGTCCTAAAAGTGTAATATCAGATCCGTTTGAAGCAAAGATACCAACGGCTAATGTTCCCCAAATACCATTTAATAAGTGAACTGACAAGGCTCCTACTGGATCATCTAATCTTAATTTATCAAAGAAAGATACACCAAATACAACTAAGATACCACCAATCGCACCAATTAAAATAGGTGTATAAATATCATATAAATCTGGACCTGCTGTTACTGCAACTAATCCACCTAAAGCACCATTTAGAATCATTGTAATATCCAGTTTTCTATATTTAAACTGCATAATAACTGCAACCATAATTGCCCCTGCAAGTCCTGCTGTATTTGTATTCATAATAGTAAGAGCCACTGCATCTGCATTTTCTTTTGAAGCAATTGATCCAACTGATCCACCATTAAATCCAAACCAACCAATCCATAAAAGAAAAGCACCTAATGTTAATAAAGGAATATTTGAAGCTGGAATTACTCTAATTCCACCATTTTTTGTATATCTTCCTTTTCTTGCACCTATAATTAAAATAGCTGCTAATAAAGCCCATCCACCAGTTGAGTGAATAACAGTAGAACCTGCTAAATCATACATTGATAAGTCTAATAAAGTTCCATCTAAGAAGTCAGATCCCCATGTTACATTTACAACAAGTGGATATAAAATAGCTGCCATTATAATAGTAAATACAGCCAAAGGAATAATTTTAGCTCTTTCACTAACACCACCTGACATAATATTTACTACTTTACCAACAAATGCCATTTGGAATAAAAAAGCAGCCCATTTACTCATTGAATCACTACCAAAATCACCAAAGGCAATAGAGTAACCAATAAGCATAAATGATAAAGATGCAATTGCATAAATTAAAGTATTGATTGTTAAAACAGCTGTAACATTTTTAGTTCTTACAATTCCGGCTTCTAACATAGCGAAACCTGGAACCATAAATATAATAAGAGTCATAGCAAAGATTGCATATAACGTATCTATAATATATGAGAAATCATTAATCATTAGATATTCCTTAGTTTTTTTTATTTACATTATATATGCATAAATAAGTATTACTAAGAAATATCTGTATAAAAAATATACAAATCAATAAAAAGAGAGAGTTTTTTGTTAAATTTGTATATTAAATAGCCTCTGCACCCTCTTCACTTGTTCTGATTCTAACTACATTTTCTAAAGAAGAAACAAATATTTTACCATCACCAATCTTTCCAGTTTTAGCAGAAGATACAATTGCTTCAATAGCTGTATCAACCATTTCTTCACTTACAACTATATCAATTTTAATTTTAGGTAAAAAATCTACCACATATTCAGCCCCTCTGTATAACTCAGAGTGACCTTGTTGTCTACCGTAACCTTTTACATCGTAAACACTCATTCCTGAAATTCCAGCTTCAACTAAAGCATCTTTTACATCTTCTAATTTAAAAGGTTTAATTATAACTTCTATTTTTTTCATAATTTACTCCTATGCTCTTTTGAATTCTGGATAAGCTTCTAATCCAGTTTCATGAATATCTAAACCATTTACTTCTGTTTCTTCATCAACTCTTAGACCAATAACTAAATCTAAAACTTTCCAAACAATAAATGAAGTGATAAATACAAATGCACCAATTACAACAATACCTTTTACTTGAGCTAAAATAGTAACTTCAGGATTAAAGATACCAACAGCTAATGTTCCCCAGATACCTGCTACTAAGTGAACAGATAAAGCACCCACTGGATCATCAATTTTTAACTTATCCCATAAAGGAACAGCAAATACAATTAAAGTACCACCAACTAAACCTTCAATAAATGAAATACCCATACCTAAATCAGGTCCTGCTGTTACAGAAACTAAACCAGCTAATGCTCCATTTAGAACCATAGTTAAATCAACTTTTCTATAAATAAGTTGTGTTAATAAAGCCGCTGCTAATGCACCTGCACAAGCTGCCATATTTGTATCAGCAATAACCATTGCAATTCCATCAATATCAGCTTTTGAACCTAAAGCTAATTGAGAACCACCATTAAATCCAAACCATCCCATCCATAAAATGAATGTACCAAGTGTTGCTAATGTTAAGTTAGAACCAGGGATTGGTCTTACTTGTCCATTTTTTCCATATTTGCCTTTTCTAGCACCAAGAATTAAAACACCAGCTAATGCAGCCCATCCACCAACAGAGTGAACAATAGTAGAACCAGCAAAATCAGAGAATCCAGAAAGAAGACCACCTAATTCAGATCCTCCCCATGTCCAGTGACCTTGGATTGGGTAAATAACACCAGATAAAACAACAACAAATATTAAGAATGGCCATAATTTCATTCTCTCAGCAATTGTTCCAGAAATAACAGATGCAGCAGTTGCTACAAATACAACTTGGAAAAAGAAGTCAGCCATTACGGGATAACCCATTGCTTCATTTGTTTTTCCAGATAACATAGCTCCTGAACCTATGAAGCTATTTCCATCTCCATACATAAAGTTGTAACCAATAAAATAAAACATAATACAAGAGATTGCAAAAAGTGCAATATTTTTTGTAAGTACTGTTGCATTATTTTTTGTTCTTGTTAGACCTGCTTCTAACATAGCAAACCCAGCTGCCATCCACATAACTAAAATTCCTGCGAATACAAACAAGAACCCATCTAATATATATTTTACATCAGCAAAATTTTCCATAAACGTCCTTTTTAATCAAATAATCTACAGTCATTATAAAACTATTTTTTCACAAAGTAAACATATGTATTGTATATTTTATATACAAATAATATACAATTTTTATATATAAATATTTTTTGTACTTATAATAATTATATTTTTAGTTAAGACATATTAAAATGAATAGAAAAGTTATTTCATGATAAAAAAACTATTAAAAAATAAGACTTATAGCAATGAAGAATTTTTAAAAGAACTTCTAAATCCTACTTTTGAAAGAAAGAAGATTGATGAGATTTACAAAAATAACAATATTGATATAAATTGGCAAAATAATAAGAAAGAGTCTTTCCTCCATTTATGTGCAAAAGTTAGTTACTTAGAATCATCAGAGTGGCTTCTTAAAAAAAATATTAATTTAGAAGCACAAACAGATGATGGTTCAACTGCAATATTTTATGCAATACAATCAAATAGCCTAGAGATTTTATCTTTATTGGTTAACTATAGTGCAAATATTAACCATATCAATATTTATAAAAGAACCTTACTCCAAGAAGCTACTATTTCCTGTAATTCAAAAATCCTAAATTATTTAATTAAAAATTCTTCAAATATATCCAATGTAGATATTCATGGGAATAATTTAATTTTTGATGCAGTATCAAGTGGGAGTGGTGAAATAATTAAACTAATTGCATCACTAGAAGAGGTAGATGTTAATCATATTAATAATAATGGAAATATTGTATTACAACAAGAAGTAATTTTAAAGAATAATTTACTTGCTACTTCTCTTATGGAACTAGGAGCAAATCCTACAATTCAAGATAAAAATGGTAAAAATTTCTTATTTTATTCTATTGCTAAGGGAATAAAAAATATTGCTGTCTTAGAAAAAGCTATTGAGTTAGGTTGTGATATAAATAGTAGAAGTTCAACAAACAGTACTATTTTAAGTGAGTCTCTTAATCATTTTTTACAAACTCCTAAATCAGAAAATGAACAAAAAGAAAGCCACCTAGAAATGGCTAAGGCTCTTATTCAAAAAGGTGTTGATATTAATGCCTTAGATGACAAAGGTGAAACTGCTTTCTTTATTGCTACAAGAAGTGAAGACACAGATCTAATAGAGCTATTTCTTAATAATAAAGAGATTAATATAAATCACAAAAATAATAAAGGTGAAACTGCTTTATATTTATTAGTTCTTGGAGGAATACGAAATAAAGATTTAATCATTAAATACATAAATCACTCAGCAGATCCAAATATAAGGAATAGTGAAAACAAAAATATTATTGAAACACTAATAGATATTGTACTTTTTTATCAAAATAATATTGAACTTCCACCTAGAATTGAAGGTAAATTGGATGTAAATGGTGAATATTTATCTATTTTAAAACTTATTATAACTAAAAGTGAAATTAATCTTAATCAGCTTAATGGAAAAGGTGAACCTTTATTTTTTACTACTATATTAAATTTTAATCTAAATCTATTTAATATTTTTAGGGACAATAATATTAATTTGAATCTTAAAGATAATGAAGGCAATAATATTATATTTGCACTAATGAATTATAATAATTCACATACTATAAAAGATAAAAAAGTATATTTAGATATGCTTCAAAATTTAATCAATATAGGTGTTGATGTCAACGCAAAGAATAATGAAAAACAAACTCCTCTACATAAAGCAGTTGTTGAGAAATGTGAATACACAGTAAGAACTTTACTTGAATCTAAAGCTGATAGTTTAGCAGTTGATGAAAAAGGTAGAAGTATTATTCATAACTGTATTTGGAAAGATACAGCACGATATTTTAAGCTTATTCACTCTTATAATAAGGACATAATTAATATAGTTGATGGATTTGGAATGAAACCAATAAACTATGCTGCATTTATGGGAAAAACTGATTTAGTAATTGAAATGCTTCATGCAGGAGCATTAGTAAACAATCCTGAAGAAAAAGATCCTAAAATATTAGAATTCTTTAAAAAGTTTCATAAAAATATACTTGCATTAGATAAAAATTCTGATAATGAAATTGATAAAAGAGCACTAAGACTTTTAGCTACAACAATGATTGAAGAGTTTGATATAAAAGAAGAATAAATATTCTTCTTTTACTCATCATCTTTCGCAAACTTCTCATATAAAAAAGAAAGAATAGATTCTCTACATCTTATATATTCAAGGTCACTTTGCAGTTCAACTCTATTTCTAGGTCTTGGAAGATCAACTTCTAATATTTCACCAATAGTAGCTTCTGGGCCATTTGTCATCATAATTACTCTATCACTTAATAAAACAGCTTCATCAATATCATGGGTAATAATAATCACAGTATTTTGTACATTTTGTTGTATTCTCATTAAGTGTTCTTGTAAATTTGCTCTAGTTAAAGAATCTAATGCTCCAAATGGTTCATCCATAAGTAAAACATCTGGTTTGATAGATAAAGCTCTAGCAATTCCAACTCTTTGTTTCATACCACCTGAGATTTCTCCGGGATATTTATCTTTTGCATGTTCTAGGTTTACCATTGAGATAAACTTGTTTACTCTAACTTGTCTATCTAAACTATCAAGTTCAGGCATTACTTTTTTAACTGCTAATTCTATATTTTCATACACTGTAAGCCATGGAAGTAGTGAGTGATTTTGAAAGACAACAGCACGTTCAGGTCCTGGCCCTGTGATTTCTTTACTATTTAAAAAAATATTTCCTTCACTTTGAGAATCTAATCCTGCTATTAAATTCAATAAAGTGGATTTACCACACCCACTATGTCCAATAATTGAAATAATCTCATTTTTTGCAATCTTTACATTTACATCTACAACAGCTTTATAAACACCACCATTGGGTAAATCAAAACTTTTATTTATATTTTCTAATTCTAAGAAATCATTTTTACTCATACTTTATATCCTTATATCTTTTTTCTATAATCAAAATAGTCTGCAATATATCCCATAATTACATCTAAAATAAAACCAATAAGCCCAACAATAATGATTCCAATAATAATATTATGGTAAGAAAGATTATTGTATTCATCCCAAATCCAAAACCCAATACCAATACCACCTGTAAGCATTTCAGCTGCTACAATTACTAACCAAGCAATTCCTAAAGATAGTCTCATTCCTGTAAAAATATATGGAATAGCTACAGGTAAAATGATTTGAAAAACTTTTTCTAAAGAAGTAAATTTTAATACTTTTGCTACATTTAAATAGTCTTCATTTACATTTCTTACACCTAAAGCAGTATTTATAATAATAGGCCAAATAGACGTTACAAATATTGTTGAAATAGCCGTTGTATTAATATCTTGGAAAACAAACAAAAGCAAAGGTAACCAAGCTAGTGGAGACACTGGTTTAAATATTTGAATAAAAGGTTCAAAAGCATATTGAAAACTTTTACTCATTCCAATTGCTAATCCAATAGGGATACCTACTAATATTGCTAAGAAAAATCCTGCAAATACTCTTTCTAAAGAAGCTAATATTTGCCAAAAAATTCCTTTATCATCTACATTTTCTATATAAAAAGGATTTGATAAAACCCCCTCTTCTATTTCATCCCCATCACTAGTTTCTCCACCAAAAGCATAAACATATGTATCAGAAGGTGTCGGAAAATCCTCAACTACATTTGCAACTATTGACCATGCTTGTATTAATAACACTAATACTATCAATGGCAGAAAAATCTTTTTTAACTTATCTTTATTCATTATTCACCCTTTTTTTGTACTTTTAGGTACCTAGATGTCTTTAGTAGGAAGCAACGTTAACTATCTAGGCACTTAAAAAAACAAATTTGATTTTTAAAAGATGATGCCTAAGCATCATCTTTAATATTTTTACTTTGTTATATATTTAGGATCTGCACATCCTGCTGGTCCATAATGACATTCATATTTAGGTTGCTTTGTTTCTACACTCCATTTATTAGCTTTTAGTAATTCATCTTTTGAAACAAGTGAGTTTTGAACTTTAAAATCAAAGATATAGTCAACAGCTTTATTTGGATCCCAAACTTTTCCATCAATAAATTTATTGTATTCATCAACACCATCTTTTTTCCATGGACTTGGAGGAATTTTATAATCCACTTCTTTTGCAACTTGGGCAAATAAATCAGGTCTATAAACTTTTTCAATTAAAGCTTTCATATCTACTGGTTTATCTAATTGTCCCCATCTATACATTTGAGTAACAAACCACATTCCATGAGAGTAGTAAGGATATGATGCATAATTATTAGCAAATACATTAAACATAGGATTTGATGAGTCTACACCTTTGTTATATAAAAAAGTTCCACTCATTGATTTTTGTAATACTTTTTTTGGTGCTTTTACGTAGTTTTTCTTAGCTAAATATTTAATAGCCTCTTCTCTATTTTCCCAAGAAGTATCAAGCCATTTCTGAGCTTTTATAACTGCTCTCATAACTGCTTTTGTTGTTTCAGGGTTTTCCTTTATAAAATCTGCTCTTGCTTGTAAAACTTTTTCAGGATTATTGTTCCAAATATCATAGTTTGTAACTAAGGCTGAACCTTTACCTTTTAGTACAATTCTTGAATTCCAAGGCTCCCCTACACAATAACCTTCAATGTTTCCAGCAATTAAATTTGATGGCATTGTAGGAGGTGGAAAAGGTTTGATTGTACAATCTTGATCAGGTTTGATTCCAGATGAAGCCATCCAATATCTAAGTTCATAATTATGAGTAGACACTGGGTGAACCATACCAAAGTTTAGAGGTCTGTATTTATCACCCTCTTTTGCTCTTTTCGCATCTATATACTTTTTAAGTGATTGGGCAGATACTGGTCTTTGTGTTTTATCTAGACCATATTTTTCCATCTCTTCAATAATATTATTACCATAAGTAATTGCATTACCATTAAAATCCAGTGATAATAAAGCTTGTAAGTGAGCATTTCCGTTAATACCTAAAGTTGCAGCAATTGGCATCCCAGCTAAGGCATGAGAAAAGTCATACTCTCCTGATATAACTTTTTGCTGAATACCTGGCCAGCCACCACCTTCTTTAGCAACATGAACATCAAGTCCTTCTTCAGCAAAGAAACCTTTTTCTTTTGCAATTACTAATGGAGCACAGTCAGTTAAAGCAATAAACCCAATTTTTAATTTAGTCTTTTCTGGAGCTGCTAATAAACTACTAGTAACAATAGATACACCTAATCCAATTTTCAAAATTCTCTTAATCATCATTTCCCCTTGAATCTAAATAATTTTTCTACATCCAAATCATAGCATTACTGTTGATTTTTTATATATTATATTTGTATATTATTTATACAAATATAAATCAAAATGCATTTTGTATTTATTGTTTATTTAATATACAAAAGTAAGAATAAAATAGAAAATAAATTATATAGAATAGATATAGATTACATTTAAAGGAAGAAAATGGCTGGATTAAAAGATCTAAAAGGACAAGGACATGCACCTACGCTGTTTATGGCTTTTTTATATTTTGATATGAGTTTTATGGTTTGGACAATGTTAGGCCCATTAAGTACAGAAATAAGTGAAGCATTAGCTTTAACAGGTCATATAATGACTGCAAGTGAAAAAGCAACTTTATTATCACTTCCTATATTATCAGGAGCAATATTAAGAGTAGTACTTGGATTTGGAGTTGATAAATTAGGTGCAAAACTAACAGCTCTTATTTCACAAACTATTGTTATTGCTGCTTTATTAACAGCTTATGTTCAAGGTAATGATATTACTTATAATCAATTACTAGTTGTAGCTTTAGGACTTGGATTTGCAGGAGCATCTTTTGCAGTGGCACTTCCACAAGCTGGGCAATGGTATCCACCAAAACTTCAAGGTGTTGTATTAGGAATTGCAGGTGCTGGTAATATTGGTGTTGTTATTGACTTCTTATTTGCCCCTAAAATTGCTGAAATCTGGGGTTGGGAAGCAGTATTTGGAGTTGGAGCATTTATGGCTGTTGTTGTATTCGCTGCTTACTTATTTTTAGCAAAAGATGCCCCTGAGAGTGTATATAAAAAGAATCCAAAGAAACTAAAAGATTATGGAAAACTATTAAAAGATAAAGATACATGGTGGTTCTGTCTATTTTATGCAGTTTCATTTGGTGGTTTTGTAGG
>Ga0193952_1000228_pt1 | contig 24278 bp, 22 predicted proteins | sample BB_3_MG_FD_140368 | JGI IMG/M metagenome (GOLD analysis project Ga0193952, IMG submission 140368) | Microbial mat bacterial communities from the Broadkill River, Lewes, Delaware, United States - BB_3_MG | ecosystem: Environmental > Aquatic > Freshwater > River > Microbial mats | place: USA... | reverse complement strand
CATGCTAAGAACTACCTAAGCTCATGTGAAAAAGATGCTATTCTTTTTACTTATGGTGACAATGATACATTCCCTCTTTGGTATGCTCAGAATGTTGAAGGTATTAGAAAAGATATTAGAATAGTAAACCTTAGTCTTCTTGCTGGTGACTGGTATATAACACAAATGAAACGTGATTGCTTTAAATCTAAAGCACTACCTATCTCTTTCAAAGAAGAGCAATATACGCAAGGAACTCGTGATATGTTTTATGTAGAAGAACACGTAAAAAGTGCATATGATATAAAAGAAATCTTAGATTTTATCAAAACAGATGAAGTGGAAAATAAGCTTCACTCTCAAATGGGTAAAGCAATAGATTTTGCACCAACTAAACACGTATTCTTCCCTGTTGATTCTACATATCTTATTGAAAGTGGTCAAGTAAAAGCAAAAGATGCGGACAAAATGCTTAAGAGGCTTGATATCACTCTTACTAAGCGTCAATATACAAAGGCTGATATGATTGTTTTTGACATTATCAGAGAAAACAACTGGAGACGCCCTGTCTATTTCTCAATTGGTATGGGACCAAATGAATATATGGGACTACAGAAATATTTCAGATTAGATGGAGCCACATATAAAATTGTACCTTTCGCTTCAAACAGCAAAGATAGATATGAAACTGGAATAATTGATACTGATATTCTGTATGACAACTACATGAATAAATTTGTATGGGGAGACATTAAAAATCCAGATGTACATATGGATGAATTTCATATTAATACTGTTGGAGTAATTAAATATAGATCAACAGCTCAGCGTCTTGCAAAAAAATTAAATGACGAAGGAAAGCACGATAAAGCTAAAGCAGTTCTTGACAGATGTCTTAATGAATTACCTATTGATAAGATTGGTTTAGATCCAAACTTCATCTATATAGCTGAAGAGTATTACAATGCAAAATCTCCAGAAAGAGCAGATTTACTTGTTAGACTACTAGCAAACAAAGCATATGAACACATCAGATACTATCACTCTCTATCACAAGAGAATTATAAGCTATTTGAAAAAGAAGAAGATAGACAAATATATATTTACAAAGCTTTAATGTCTGTCGTTCATATTAATAAAAGAGAAGAGCTTCTAAAAGAATTACAAACTAAGATTGAAAGTTTATATAAACAATAAATTGTATGATAACAACAGACCAGCTAAGAGATTTAGCGGAACGCGGGGAAGCGTTGAGGAGGTATCTTTGACATTGATGCTAAGATAGGACAAGTCAAAGAAGAAGAGATGCGTACACAAGATCCTGACTTTTGGAATAATGCCAAAGAGGCTGAACTTCAAATGAAAAAGGTTAGAGGACTTAAGTCGTGGATAGAAGATTATGATGCAATAAATTCAGCAATAGAAGATTTACAAGTACTATTCGAATTCGCAAAAGAAGGAGAAGCAGACGAAGATGAAGTAAATGAAGAATACAATAATGTTCTTGAACTTGTCGAGAATCTTGAATTAAAAAATATGCTTCGCAAAGAAGAAGACAAGTTCGGTGCTGTACTAAAGATAAACTCAGGAGCAGGTGGAACAGAAAGTATGGATTGGGCAGAGATGCTTTACCGTATGTACCAACGATGGGGAGAACAAAATGGTTATAAGGTAAGAATGATTGATTACCAAGAAGGAGAAGAAGCAGGAATAAAATCTGCCACCCTTGAATTCGAAGGTGATTTTGCTTACGGTTATCTTAAATCAGAGAATGGTGTCCATAGACTTGTTCGTCTATCTCCATTCAATGCAAACAGTAAAAGGATGACTTCTTTTGCTTCTGTATATGTTTACCCAGCTATAGACGATACTATTGAAATAACTATCAACCCTGCAGATATTACATGGGACACATTCCGTTCTGGCGGAGCAGGTGGACAAAATGTAAACAAAGTAGAAACAGGTGTTAGAGTTCGTCATAAGCCAACTGGAATCATTATAGAAAATACTGAGACTCGTTCTCAACTGGGGAATAGAGAAAATGCTCTTCGTCTTCTTAAATCTCAACTTTACGAGATCGAATTACGTAAGAAACAAGAAGCTATTGATGCTATTGAAGGCTCAAAGATGAAGATTGAGTGGGGATCACAGATTCGTTCATACGTAATGCAGCCATATAAACTGGTAAAAGACGTACGTACAGCTCATGAGACCTCTAATGTTCAAGCTGTACTTGATGGAGATATAAATGGATTCATCAAATCATATTTGATGATGTTTGCTGGTAAAAATGAAGGAAAATAATATGAATTTAGACTTTTCTAATACAAATATACTTGTGATTGGAGATATCATGCTTGACAAATATTTCTTTGGACAAGTAAAAAGGATATCTCCAGAAGCTCCAGTTCCTGTTGTTAATGTAACAAAAGAAGAATCTACTCTTGGAGGAGCTTCTAATGTAGCAAACAATATAGTTTCTTTAGGTGGAAATGTATGTCTTTGCGGTGCAATAGGTGAAGACCTACATGGTAGAGAATTGATTAAGATTGCTGAAGAAAAAAATATTATAACCAACCTAATAAAAACAGCACATCCTACAATCACAAAATCAAGAATCATTGGTGAACGTCAACAGATTGTACGTCTTGATTTTGAAGAGAAACTGAGCATTTCTTCAAATACAGAAAAAGAATATCTTAAGGACATGATTCCCTTAATAGACAAAGCTGATTTAGTTGTTATATCAGACTACGCTAAAGGCTTCATCACTCCTACCCTATGTTCAATTATTATTTCTCACTGCAAAGAAACAAACAAGAAAGTTGTTATTGATCCTAAAGGGAAAGATTGGAATAAGTATAAGGGGGCATGGATTATTACTCCAAATGTTAAAGAACTATCAGAGATTAGTGAAGAGGAAGTAGATAATTCTGATTTTGATATTACTAAATCTGCAAAAACAGTACTTCATAGATATGAACTAGAACAACTTCTTGTAACAAGAAGTGAAAAAGGAATGTCTCTATGTTCACACAAAGAAGCCACACACATACCTACTCATTCAGAGGAAGTTTTTGATGTTAGTGGTGCAGGAGATACTGTTGTTGCAACTCTTAGTCTTGCCATTGCTCTTGGAATAGATGTAAAAGAGGCAATTCATATAGCCAATGTAGCGTCAGGTGTTGTAATAAAAAAGATGGGAACAGCTTCATTAACAGTAAATGAATTACTAGAAGCTCTTAAATAGCGGGAATGAAATTACTACTTATTAGACACGGTGAAACAACTGATAATGCATTAAATATTCTTCAAGGTCATAGACCAGGGAAACTATCAGAAAAAGGAATAAACCAATCGCATTCAAGAGGAGAGAAACTTAAAAACACTCATATTGACCTTGTGCTGTCAAGCGATTTAGCAAGAAGTATAGAAACAGCATCTATAGTAAACTCATATATTGGTGCTCCCCAAAAAGAAGAGCCTCTATTAAAAGAAAAAGATTGGGGAAGCCTAACTGGCAAAGATATCTCACATTACTATGAAGGAGACTTTCCTGATGATATAGAAAACGATGAGATGTTATTTTCTCGAGCAGAAAAACTACTAAAAAAGCTTCGTAAAGAACATAATAATAAAACTATTCTCTTACTAGGACATGGAGCCATAAATGTTGCCATAAAAGCAGCTATAACATCTGTTCCAGCAAAGACTATGATGGATCTAATTCCTATACAAGAAAATTTAGACATGTGGGAATGGGAAGAATAAAGAATAATTAATTAATTTCGTGCTATATAAATTTACTAATTATGGCACTAATTCTTCCTTCAATAGAACGTCCTGACACAGGACTTAAAGAACAGATTCAAAATAAACTTGATAATAAATCGAAACCAGTAGGTTCATTAGGTTATCTTGAAGAAATAGCAACGAAGATTGCTCTTATACAACAAAATCTGACTCCACACTTATCTAAGCCGACAATGCTTACTATTGCTGCAGATCATCATGTTGTAGACGAAGGTGTTAGTTGTGCTCCATCAATCATCACTTGGCAACAAGTTGAGAATTTCTCAAAAGGAGGTGGAGCTATCGGTCTCTTCTGCAATACTCATGATATCGACTTATGGCTTGTTGATGCTGGAGTAAACCATGTATTCCCTCCAACTCTTAGAATAATAGATGCTAAAGTAAGAATGGGAACTCGTAACTTTAGACATGAGCCAGCAATGACCGAGAAAGAATGCGAAACAGCATTCACAAGAGGTCGCGAGATTGTTAATAAATTCCATTCAGAAGGTTGTAATGTAATTGGTTTTGGAGAGATGGGTATTGGTAATTCAACACCTGCCTCAGCATTGCTTTCTATATACACTGGAACTTCTGTGGATGAATGTGTTGGTCCTGGAGGAGGATTAAAACCTAAAGGAATACAAATTAAAGCGCAATTAATAAAGGATGCAATAAAACTACATGGTATTCCAAATGATCCATATGAAATACTTCGTTTATATGGAGGATTAGAGATTGCCATGATTGCTGGGGGAATGTATCAAGCCGCTCTAAATAAAATGGTTATTCTTGTTGATGGATATATCACCTCATCTGCTGCACTTGCTGCTTATCAAATGGATAAGAACATTGCTGAATACTTTATCTTCTCTCATGTTTCAGGAGAAGGTTCACATAAAATAATGCTTGAACACATGGGCGTAAGACCAGTTCTAAATCTTGATTTACGCCTTGGTGAAGGTACAGGTGCAGCCTTAGCGTATCCAATAGTAAAAACAGCCGTAAGATTAATAAGCGAAATGACTAGTTTTGAAGAAGCGAATGTTTTTAATTCTTCTGAACTAACTAGATTATAAATAAATGAACAGAGAGTTTAAAATATTATTAGCTTGTTTCTCTTACTTTACTAGAATTCCTGTTTGGAAAATAGCAAATATATCTGGAGTAGATATGAAACAAACCTCTAAGTACTTCCCTCTTGTGGGGTGTTGCATTGGTGGTATCTCCGCAGGAGTTCTCTATCTTTCATATCTTGTATTTCCAATAGAAATAGCTATACTACTAAGCATGGCTACATCCATAATACTAACAGGAGCTTTTCATGAAGACGGCTTTGCTGATGTATGTGACGGTTTTGGAGCAGGTTATACTAAAGATAGAATTCTTGACATAATGAAAGACTCAACAACAGGAGTCTTTGGATCTGTAGGCCTTATGATAATGTTAGCTCTTAAGTTCTTTGCTCTTCAAGCTATTCCTATTGCAATAATTATTCCTGTAGTAATAATTGGTCATAGCATAAGTCGATGGACCTCTATCTCCTTTTTATTTACTCACCAATATGCAAGAAAAGAAGATAACTCAAAGTCAACTGTCTATGTAAAAAGACCTCCATTGATTGAATTCCTTATGATTACTTTCTTCGGAATAATACCATTCTTCCTTTTATCAAAAGGATTAATTCTTTACGCACTAATACTAATAATACCAATATATATTGTAAAAAGTCTTCTAGGACTATACTTCAAAAAAAAGATAGGTGGATACACAGGAGACTGCATGGGAGCCACCCAGCAAATAGCAGAACTTCTCTTCTATCTTGGAATGATAATTATTACAAATCATATACTATGATCTACCTTATAAGACATACAAAACCAGATGTAAAACAAGGGATGTGCTATGGCTGGACAGATCTCGATGTTAATTCCACATTTGAAAAAGAGCTAGCAATTATAAAAGAGAAAACAGAAGATTTCTCATCTTATAAATTCTTCTCTTCACCTCTACTAAGATGTAAGAGACTAGCAAAAGCTCTAGCTAATGGAAACGATATCATTTTTGACGACAGACTAAAGGAACTAAACTTTGGAGACTGGGAAGGAACACAGTGGGATGATATTCACTTTGATAAAGTACAAACATGGAGTGAGGATTTTATTAACAATCAAGTACCTGGTGGGGAATCCTTTCAAGATTTACTTGATAGAGTCACTAAATTCTGGGAAGGCATAAACTTAAACGATAATATTGTAATTGTTGCTCATGATGGAGTTCTTAGAGCAATAACCTATCTACTGCTTAAAATGGAAAAGAGTAATATATTTAGAATTCAACTTGAATATGGAGCTGTAATCAAAATTACTCCTTGGATTGCTCCTCACTGTAAAATCTCATTCTTATAAATAATGGCAAAAATCATATATATATCTGGCGGACAAAAGAGTGGAAAGACAACTTTTGCACAAGATATGGCTCTTCAACTAAGTGATAATCCTGTATACCTTGCAACTTCAAGAGTATGGGATGAAGATCATAAAAAACGTATCGAAAGACACCAAGCAGATAGAGGTTCTGAATGGACCAATATAGAAGAGGAAAAATACCTCTCTAAACATAAACTTAATGGCAGAACAGTTCTTGTTGACTGTATCACTCTTTGGATGACTAACTTCTTCTTTGATAACGAACAAGACGTTGATAAATCTATTAATGAAGCACAAAAAGAATTAACAAACCTTTTCAAACAAGATGCTACATTTATTGTAGTATCAAACGAAATTGGCATGGGTGGAAGTCCTGCAGATAAGATGGCATTTAGATTCACAGATATGCTTGGACTTATGAATCAATTTATTGCAAAACAAGCAGATGAAGTATATTTAACTGTTTCTGGAATACCAGTAAAAATTAAATAAGATGAGAATATATACTAAAGGTGGAGACAAGGGGAAGACAGGTATACACGGTGGAGATCGCGTAGATAAAGATGATATTCGAATAGAAACAAATGGAACTCTTGATGAACTAAACTCTGCCATAGGTATGCTAAGAGCAATGCTAGATGAAGAGCATGAGTGGCAAGAGAAGCTTCATTACATTCAATCTTCAATGATGATTGTAATGTCACATGTAGCAACGCCATCTGCTATTAGAGATAAGAATCCTAACGAACTACCTAGTAATCTTGACTTATATTGTGAAGAATGGATTGACTCTCTTCAAGAAAAAATGCAAAACAAAAGTGAGTACTTTGTACTACCAGGAGGAAATCTTATATCGGCGCAATGCCATATGATTAGAACAATATCAAGGAGAGCAGAAAGACGTTTATGTTCTCTTAATAAAAAAGATAAAATACCAGAATCTATTAGTAAATTTGCAAACCGCTTATCTGATTTATTCTTCATTCTAGCAAAAGCAGAGATGGATAAAGAAGGAAAAGAAGAAGATAAATGGAAATTGTTTTTATATAAGAAAAAGAAGTAGCATATAATGGAATCATTAAAGCCAATAATGTTTGTAGGAACCTGTTCTGATGCAGGGAAAAGTGTTATTAATGCAGGATTTTGTAGAATTTTTAAACAAGATGGGTATTCTCCAGCTCCTTATAAAGCTCAGAATATGTCACTAAATTCATACTCTACCCCTGAAGGGTTAGAAATAGGGCGAGCACAAGCTGTTCAGGCAGAAGCATGTAAAATTGATTGCCATACAGATATGAATCCTGTGCTTCTAAAACCAACAAATGACATTTCATCTCAAGTTGTTTTAAATGGTAAACCAATAGGGAACCAGACAGCAAGAGAATACTTCCTAGGTAATAATAAGAAAGAATTATTCACTAAAGCATATGAAGCATTCGAAAGACTTTCTTCACGATACTCTCCTATTGTTCTTGAGGGAGCAGGAAGTATCTCTGAGATAAATCTTAGATCTAGAGATATAGTTAATATGCCTATGGCTATAAAAACTAATGCATCTACTTATCTAATAGCTGATATTGATAAGGGAGGCGTTTTTGGCTCAGTATATGGTTCATTTATGCTTCTTACACCTGAAGAAAGAAAACAGATGAAGGGTATTCTTATTAACAAATTCAGAGGAGACATTGCTCTTTTTGAAGAAGGTAAGAAGATTCTTGAAGACCTAACAGGAGTACCTGTTGTTGGAGTTATTCCATTTTATCATGACATACATATAGAAGAAGAAGATTCTGTAGTACTAGATGAGAAATCTCGTTTTGCACAAGACAATAAAATTAATGTTGCAGTAGTGCTACTTAAAAAGATGTCAAACTTCACAGACTTTAGAGTATTAGAGCTTGATGATAGATTCCATCTATTTTATACAAACAATATAAAAGAAATTGAGAAAGCAGACATTATTATCATCCCTGGTTCAAAAAACACGATAAGTGACTTACTTGAAATACGACAAAATGGTGTTGCTAAGGCAATAGTACAAGCTTATAAAGCAGATAAGAAAGTTATAGGAATATGTGGTGGATACCAAATGATGGGAATGACTATTGAAGATCCAGAAAATCTAGAAGGAAATGTTTCATCAGTACCTGGACTAGGATTAATTCCACAAACAACAATCATTAAAGATGAAAAGGTAACTGAACAACGTATGTTTTCATACAAAGGAGGAGACTTTGTAAATAAAGGATATGAAATACATATGGGAGAAACAATAACACTTGAAAATGAACAAGAATCTCCACTTACAACACTAGATAATGGACATAAAGACGGTTATTATTTAAGCGATAATTGCTGGGGGTCGTACCTACACGGAATTCTTGATAATAAAGAAGTAATTAATAACTTAGCAAAAGACTTCAACAAAGAAGCTAATGACTTCGATTATGAGAAATTCAAAGATGAACAATACGATAAATTAGCTCAACACATTCGTGAAAATGTTGATATGGATTATATCTACTCAACTCTAAAAGACTAGACATGTTAAAAGGACACGGAGATGATATTCATAGTGAAGTAGCAATCAAAGCAAACTTCTCAACCAACATATATTACAAAAGTAATAATTCGTGGCTTAAAGAATTTCTTATTAAAAACTGGGAGTGCATAAACAGCTATCCAGAACCTGATGCACACAGTCTTAAGGAGAGTTTAGCAAAACATCACTCTCTTACAAAAGACAACTTTATAATTGGAAATGGAGCAACTGAGATATTCTACTTAGTTGCTCAATCTTTTAAGCAATCAAAGACCTTAATCCCAGTACCTTCTTTTGCAGAATATGAAGATGCATGTAAATGCTATGATCACAAGGTTAATTATTGTAATATAGATACCTTAAAAGAGCAAGCAGATGCATATGAATTTATAATTATATGTAATCCAAACAATCCTAATGGACACATTTATAGCCTCTCAGAGATAGAACAACTATTACAAAAACACAAAAAATCAACTATCTTAATAGATGAAGCATTCATCGATTTTATAATTGAAGACATTTCCTCTATTCAACTTATTAAGAAATATCCTAATCTTCTAATTTGTAAGTCAATGACGAAGAATTATGCAATACCAGGTCTTAGACTTGGGTATCTTATTGGAAACTCTAAACTAATAAAAGAGATAGAACAATTTAAACAACCATGGTCTGTTAATGCATTAGCAATAGAAGCTGGTAAATATGCTATAGAGAATAGCTCAACTCTACTTCCAAAAGTCGTAGAATTAGCTACAGAAAGAAGTCTCTTTCAGGAACAAATCAACTCTATAAAAGGTTTTAAATGCCATAATACTTGTGCACCTTTCTTTTTAGTAGAAACAGAATTTAATAGTACAGAACTAAAAGATTTTCTTCGAAATAAACACTCAATACTTATCAGAGATGCTTCTAATTTCAGATCATTAAACAAGCACTTTTTTAGAGTAAACACACTTGATTCTTACAGAAACAAACTGCTAATTAAAGCATTACAGGAATATGGAAATTAATTACATACTAATACCTCTAATAATTGGATACTTTCTAGACTTAATCTTTGGAGATCCTCGTAAATTACCTCATCCTATCATTGCTTTTGGTAATAGTATCTCTTTCTCTGAGAAACACTTAAACAGAGGAAAAAATAAAGTATTTAAAGGAGCTATAGTGGCAATCTTACTACCAAGTCTTGTCTTCTCTATATTCTATTCTTTAAGTGATATTGCATTACATCTAAATGAAATACTATATCTAGTATTTACAACAATATTTGTATTCTTTGGCCTTGCTAATAAATCTCTCATTTCAGAAGGTGAAGAGGTAATTAAACATTTGGAAGAAAAAGGACTAGATGCAGGTAGAAAAAGACTCTCATGGATTGTTGGACGCGAAACTAAAGACCTTAATACACAGCAGATATACAAAGCAGTACTGGAAACAATGGCAGAAAATCTAAGTGATGGTGTTGTTGCTCCCCTATTCTTTTATGCTATTGGAGGAGTTCCTGCTATGATGTGTTATAAAATGATAAACACCCTTGACTCTATGATTGGATATAAGAGTGATAGATATAAACAATTTGGAATGTTCGCTGCTAGAATAGATGATATAGCAAATTATATACCTGCACGAATTACTGCTTTACTCATGGCGCTAGTTAACTTAAACATAAGAGCAATAAAATACATTTTTAAATATGGACATAAACATGCGAGTCCAAATGCTGGATACCCTGAATCAGCTCTTGCAGGAATACTAGACTGTCAATTCGGAGGTCCAAATATGTACCATGGAAAGCTCGTTGATAAACCGTATATTGGAGAACATGAAAGACCAATAACACAAAAAGACTTTTGCAAAACTAAATACACCAACCATTTTGTATGCCTAGTTAGTGTAACAATGATTGTATTATTCAGTATAATTTAACAGTCAAAAAGATCAAAACGAACATTAGTTCATTACATTTGCAATAAATAAAATCATATGCCTAGACAAAAGAAATGTAGAAAGATAGAAAATCCACCAATATACGATGGATTTAAACCTATTGGAATATCGTCAAGACACTTAGACTTTATACATCTTCATCTAGAAGAATATGAAGCATTTAGGCTTGCCGATTACGAAAATCTTAAACATGAAGCTGGTGCAATACGCATGAATATTTCTCGACCAACATTTACTCGAATATATAACTCTGCTAGAAAGAAAATCGCACAATCATTTATAGAAGGTAAGATGATTCTTTTTGCTGGCGGAAACAACGATATAGATCAACAGTGGTATAAATGTAATGACTGTAACGAAGTGTTCAAGCTTGAGAATGAGTCTGAAAAACAATGTACTACTTGCGAATCAATGAATATTGAGAATCTGAAAGAGAATCTAGAAAATTGGCAGGAAGAACAAGCAGCTATAAAAAAAGAGAAAGAACTAGTCACTTGCGTTGCTTGCGGATATGAATTAAGAACAAACAAGAAGAACTATTCATGCCCACAATGTGGAAATAGAATGCAAATAGAAAAAACTGATTCTGAATACAAAAAGATAGCAATACCTGTAGAAGTTGGACATCTATGCCCTCACTTTGGTGGTGCCAAATATTTTGACATCTACGATATTAAAAACAACCAAATTATTAAACAAGAAACAATAAAAGCTCCTAAACATGAGCCTGGGATTCTACCCAAATGGTTAGGAAGCTTAAACATCACTGACGTACTTGCAGGTGGAATGGGGCAAAGAGCCATTAAACTACTTGAACACAACAATATTGCAGCACACACAGGCCTTACTGTAGATACAATAGAAAATATAATTAATAAATTTCTTGAGGGTAATCTTGAAATCTCTTTTAATAAATGCTCAAATAATACCAATAGTCACTCCTGTGACAAACACTAACATACAATAAAATGGATTACAGATGTTATGCTTGCCTTACAAAAGCATTTACAAAGCTACTTGAAGAACACGAACAAAATAACGAGAAACGAGAAGATCTAACTCGCGAATTTCTTGCTTTTCTATCTTCTGCTCCACAAGGACTCATTGCTCCTGAAGTTGCACGTATGAATCAATACAAGATTAAAGAGATTCTTGGAGTAGATGATCCTTACAAAGAAATTAAATTCTTATCAAATAAATATCTGCTTGACAAATATGAGTATTTCCAAGATCTAATAACTAAATCTGAGAACTCATATGACACTGCACTTAGACTTGCCATTGCCGGTAATATAATTGACTATGCAGCTAATCCTGACTTTGATGTAGAAGCAACTATAAATAATGTTCTAAACAGTGATTTTGGGATTAATGACTCTATTGCTCTTAAAAACAATATAAATAAGGCAAAACATGTATTATATCTTGCAGATAATGCAGGAGAGATTGTGATGGACAAGCTTTTTCTAGAACAAATAAACCATCCTAATGTGACATATGTTGTACGTCATGCACCAGCAATAAATGATGTTACTCTTGATGATGTGAAACAAACGGGGATAGATAAGTATGCTAATATTATCACAAATGGCTACGATGCTCCATCAACAATTTTAGATAAAGTCTCTGAAGAATTTATAGAAAACTATAACAGTGCAGATGTAATAATCAGTAAAGGTCAAGGTAATTTTGAAGGACTATTAAATGTCAAAGACGAAAGAATATTCTTCTTAATGATGGTAAAATGTAATATGGTTGCTGAAAGATTAGGAACTAAACGAGGAACTTTTGTGGCTTGTAGGAATAAGTAATTATTCCCACAAAGTCATAATATCTTTCTCTCCCCAGTAAAAATGAATATATGAGGCAATAACATTCTTATATTTAAAGATCTTAGTATCAACCTCTGCCCCACGAGCAGAAAAGATCTTCCCATGAAATGCTGTTTCTTTACAATTAGCTATCTGCGAATAGTGAAACTCATGTCCCTTATACTCATCACCTCCAAGTTCAACACGTCTATACCCTAAATGTAACTTCATCTTTTCCATACTAGCATCCTGATTAAACAAACCAACCATAGGATACTTATTTCCTTTCAAGTCAAATATATTATTACACAGATACATCATACCACCACATTCGGCAAGTAAACGCCCACCATTATCACAATATTGTTTAATACTGGCATGCATAGATACATTATTAGATAACTGATTCATATATAATTCAGGGTAACCACCAGCTAAATAAACAAAATCAGCCTCTGGTAATGCTATATCACCTATAGGAGAAAAATATACAATCTTTCCCATTTTCTCTAAAGCAGCAATATTTTCATGATAGATAAAATTAAACGCTTCATCCTTAGCAACAGCTATTGTAAGATTTCTTGTCTCTTTCTTTCTTTTAGGAAGACAAACAGGTTCTTCACTATTAAAGATCTCAAGCATTCTAGAAATATCAACAGTCTTTTCCAACTGTACAGAGACCTTATCAGCAAATTCATCAAAGCATATTTCATCTTCTATACATAAACCTAAATGACGAGAAGGTATTTCAAAACCAGAATTACGTGGTATATAACCAAGAGACTCAACATCAACATCCTCGCAAGCAGATTTTAAGAAGGAATAGTGACTCTCTGAGGAAACAAAATTAAAGACGACTCCAACAATATCAATATTCTTATAAAAATTCTTGAAACCAAATAAAAGAGGAGCAACAGAATAAGCTACTGCCTTTGCATTTACAATAAGTAAAACCTTAGCAGAAATTTTCTCTGCAACCTCTGCACTACTCCCTTGCATCTTAACAGCACCATCAAACAACCCCATTACCCCCTCAATAACTGAGACATCAACAGGATCTGTATATTTGGCATAAATCTCTTTAACATGTGAAGAACTACTCATGTATAAATCTAGATTAACAGAAGGTCTATCTGCTGCTACTGAATGATATTTTGTATCTATATAGTCAGGTCCACATTTAAACGGTTGCACCTTTAAGCCTCTTTTCTTAATAGCCCTTAGAAGACCTAACGTAAAAGTTGTTTTACCTGTTCCTGATGTTGGTGCACCTATTAATATCTGTGGTTTCATATCTATATAGTTATTATTATCTAAAATTTTCTTTCGCTCTAAAGTACCCCATTGAAGAGGATTTGATTTTATCTATCTCCCCAAGATCAATCTCTGCTTCAATAAAATCTTCTTCATAGCCACAAGTCTCTGCAATAACATCACCATGAGGTCCTATGATCAAGGCAGCTCCTGCGTATTGCTTCCCATTACCATACTCACCAACTGCATTACATGCACAGGCAAAACAAGTATTATCATAAGCCCTAGCTTGAATTATCATTTTAAAACGCTTCAGTTTCTCTTCCGGTGTCTCACGAGGAGAAGCAAAGGGGAAACACAGTAGATGAGCTCCTTGGTCTTCATACTTAGCAGAAATTTCAGGGAAATGACTCTCATAACATATTGAAGTACCAATAAATTTTCCTTGAATATTAGTTATATGTAGCTCATCTGCACATTTAAAACTACCTCTTTCTGAAGGTCCTAATTTTGTTTTATTATGAAGACCTATCATTTGTCCATTATTCCAAATAGCTTGAGATATATAACTATTATGAGGAAATCCAACAGAGAACATGATAGGATTCTCTTGAGATATTTTATTTAACTGCATTATAGCTTGAGCTTTATGCTCATCCCAAACTTTGTGTATGGAGAATGAATTTATATAAGAAGTAATACAAAGTTCAGGAAAAAGAACAAAATCAACTTGTCTCTCTACGAGTTTCTTTAGCCACCTCTCAATATTAGCTATATTAGCCATTATATCTTGAGAAGATTTAAAATTCACTACTGCTATTTTGCGTTTATTATTGTCCATATCTAGCTTATACGTTATATATTCAAAAAAAGATAGAACAAATTTAAAGATTATCCACGAATCTACCTTATATCCCTTAAACAATAAAGCACACTTTCGATATGAGTAAATTCACGTTTCTCTCCCTTATAATCCATAATAAACTTAGGAATGTCACCAGAAACAATATCAATAGAAACATCAGACTCTATATTGTGCACTGGCTGAATACCATTACGAGAAAGAGCTCTACGAAGAAGGGTATATTCAAAACCATGTCCACTAACAGCAACCTTTCTATAATACTTACTCTTTATCTTAAAAAGACCTGTTCTCTTATCAAAGAATACACCATCTCTATCGAAAAAGCCATTAAATTTGTCTTGAATAATTAGATCTTCTGGAACACCTATACTAATAGGTTTATCATTTGCTAGAAGCCAAATCTTATCAGCTGTTTGAAGTGCTAAGTCAAGATCATGCGTCACAATAAAAATAACCTTATCTGTCTCAGTTGTAAGCCTATGTAACAACTGCATCAATTCCACTTTAGAAGGAAGATCTAAGAAAGCAGCTGGTTCATCTAAAAAGATAACAGGAGTATCTTGAACAAGAGCCTTAGCAATCATAACCTTTTGACGCTCACCATCAGATAAATTCTGAACCATTCTATTCTTCATAGAAGTAATTCCAACCATTTCAATAGCATTATCAATAAGCTTCTTATCCTCTTCTGTCAAACGACCAAAAAAACCAGTATACGGACTTCGTCCATATGAAACAAGTTCCTCAACTGTAATATTCTGAATATTAACCTTTTCAGTTAAAACAACAGATATCATCTTAGCTAAATCCTCATTAGAAGATTCTTTCAAAGGAACTCCATCAACATAAACATCACCAGAAAGTGCAGCCTGAAAACCACTTAAAGTACGCAGAAGTGTAGATTTACCAGCTCCATTAGGTCCAAGTAAACATGTCAACTCACCAGAGAAAAGACTACCATTTATATTCTCATGTACAATCTTATTATTACCCTTATGGCTATATCCGATTGTAAGATTCTTTATATCAATCAATGCTTTCATCAGTCAACTATTTCAGATTTTCTTTTTCTTAATAAAACCCACACCACAACTGGAGCCCCGACAAAAGAGGTCACAGAATTAATAGGTAACGCTCCATCAAAACCAGGCATTCTAGCAACAAGACTACAAAAAAGAGCAACGCAAGAACCAATCAAAGCTGTTGCAGGTAATAAAACTCTATGATCAGAAGCCATAAAAACTAATCTTGCTATATGGGGTACTGCCAATCCAATAAATATAATAGGACCACAGTATGCTGTAACGGTTGCTGTTAAAATACCAGAGCTCATAATAATAAATAGTCTAGCACTTTTAATATTCACACCTAAGTTTCTTGCATAATTTTCTCCCAACATTAAAAGATTTAGCTTCTTCACAAGAAGAAAAGAAGATAATATTGCAAGAAGAATAATAACAGCAAAAGTTGTAATATGAGAAGCTGATACTTTAGAAAAACTCCCAAGTCCCCAAATAACATAAGCATGCACATCTTCCTCAAGAGAATAGAATTTAAGCATACTTACCACAGAGTTCGCAGTATAACCGACCATTATTCCAAGAATTAATAGAGTCGCATTTCCTCTAACCTTACCAGCAAGAAAGACTACAAACATAAGTACAGATATCGCACCAATGAAAGATGCTAGCGTAACAGCTATATTTCCAAAAATACCAAGTGTACTCATTGCAAACCCACCAAAACTACCTGAAGCTAATATTACAAAAGCTACACCTAGACTTGCACCTGAACTAATACCAAGTATGGAAGGACCTGCTAAAGGGTTTCTAAAAAGAGTCTGCATTTGTAAACCACCAATAGAAAGAGCCGCACCAGCAAGCACTGCAGTTAAAGCCTGCGGTATTCTAGAATTAAATATAATATTCGTTGTAATTCTATCCTCTTCAGATCCCATAAACAAATGAAAAATCTTAGCAATGGAAATATCTACAGACCCCATTGCTATATTCAACACAAATAAGAAGAATACTATAATAGAACACCCTAGAAGCAATAATATATCTCTCTTTTTAAACATATAAACTACTTTAACAAACTGTAATATCTTGGTTTATAATCTTTCAATAAAGATGGATGAAAAGATTTTATATAATCAGCCAATATAATATGAGGTTTTACTGGAGAAGTCTCATAAAAAGCCTTCTTTCGCATGTTACAATATACAATCTTCTTATTCTTGAAAGCATTAAAATCAGCATATCTCTCATCATTATCTTTTAATTTTTCATAAGAAAAACCACCCTTAAAACTATTTAAGATCCTCCACATATCTGCATTTGCAGCTAATGCATAAACGGACTCATAATCCATACGCAAAGCTCCTGATTTTGGATTATTTTTCCACACATAATCAGCCCCAGCATCATTAAAATAATGTGCTAAATAAGACTTACCTCCAACAGCGTACCACACCCCCGACTTACACTCACCAGAAAAGACAACTGGACGTTTAATGACATTCTTTGTTAATTGCTTTAGTGAATTATATTCAGAAGAGATATGAGAGAAAAGAGAATCAGCTTTATCCTCATCTCCTGTAAAAGCAGCAATGAACTTAAGCCACTCTGCTCGTGCTAAAGGATGATTCTCATTATATGCATAAACAGGTACTAGTTTAATACCAACTTCTTTTAGATTATCATATCCCCCCTCTTTAAAGGGCGATACAAATATTACATCAGGATTCTCTGACATCAATATCTCTGGTTTAAAATTCCCTTTGCGTCCAACAAGTTTGATTTCTCCCTTATCAATTTTCTTTCTAACTTCTTTATTAAAAAGAAATCTACTTGCATTCATTCCACACAACCTATCTAAAGCATCTAGTTCCACAATATAACTCAGCTGAGTAAGAGTAAGACAAACCATTCGTTTAACAGGAACATTAATAACAGGCAGATTAGAAAAGGATTTTGCTACTTTAGCATCTTTGTTAGCAAGTATAAATTCTGACTCAATCTTTGTAGTATCATTAGGATTATATATATAAAGGTGCTTATACCCCTTATAACTATCAATTTTAAATCCTTTTGCATATTGAAGAGATAGGATCTTCAACGGCTTTTCAAAATTATTCTTTTTATTCTCTGAGGCTGAGTTGCCGCAAGCTAACAAAGAGAAAATAATAAATACGTATAGTATGTTTTTAATCATAACTTTAACTCCCGAAAGTATTAGTAAATATCTATTGACAAAGGTTTTCCGGCTTATTCCACCAATAAACGCCTTCCCATCTCTACTAGACAGTGACTTAATGTTTATGGCTATATGGAAATTACGGCTGCGGGTACAGCTTTGGATTATAATTTAAAGCACCAAATTCCCTTTTCACAATTTTATCGATTCAAAAGTAGTTATTAATAATTAAGTAGATCTAATCTTTAGAAGAAAATTATAACATACCCTTTTCCTTTAATTCCTTTTTACGTATTCCATAAAAGACAACAAGTCCAAAAAGGATTGGCATTAGTGTAAAAAAAGATATATCAGATACTAATTCATTACAATGTAAATCAAAAGGTAAAATATTATATATAGCAAGAATATTAATAAGAACTAAAAAAAATATACTTAACAAAGCTATAGTCCACCCTCGCTTATCTTGAGCAAAAATTGTTTTTGTATTATATATTGACTGCTTAATATTATCTCCTATACAAAATGATATATATTCACCTTTCAATCTCTTCTTAAATAGACTAATGAAAGGCTTATTAACAATAAAATATATAATCCCAATAACTAAAGCATAATCTTTAAGAGGATTATTAGCAAATAAATCTGTTAGAGATAAAAAAAGCACTGAACTGCTCACCACAAACAAAGCAAAAGCAAAAGTCCATATTTTTGGATTCTCTTTATAAATATTAATATAAGATTTAAACAACATCATTTTCTTCTATAATTTTTAATAAGAATTAAAACATCATTTATAATTGCCCAAAGAATGATAATAGAAATAAGTGACTTAAGCACTATCTCAAACGTTGAATATTCTGCAATATCTTTTCCTGTATAAACAGAATAAGCCATCGCAAACATAAGTACTATATAAACTACAAAACGTGGGTAACTTATTTTCCTTCTCATTAATTCCATATATTAGTTAGTCTTACAAAGCTAAACAATGTCAACTAGATTAACAAAATAATATAAGTTCTAAGAATCAACAAATAAATATTTTAGAACACTTTTTTCATACAAAGAAATTACAAACAACTCTTAATCATTGAGATATCTTTATCTATGGATAACTTTTCAAAATAAAGCTTGCATTATTGATATAAAAAAACATACATTTGTGGCGCTTTGGTGATGTACTGAAATATCAATTCAATACATAAAAGGGAATCTGGTTAAACTCCAGAACAGTGCCCGCTACTGTAAGTCCTGTTTCTCGAAAGAGATTCAATGTTTTTAATACCACTTTACCACTGTTAGAGATAATGGGAAGGATCTAAAAACTGGGATAAGTCAGGAAACCTGCCAAAACAAACAATTAATAAAAGACTCTCGGGGGCAAGAGTTTAAATTAATAACTGACATACTATCAAAATGAAATCATTTATGAAGTTTGCTTATGCATTATGCATTGCAATGTGCTTAACTGTGTGCGTTAATGCGCAGAACTACAGCATCAAGGGAATTGTAAAAGACGCAAAGACTGGAAAAGTTTTAAGTGGAGCAAGTGTTAAAATCCACGGAACAACTATTGGTTGTGTAACAAACACTATGGGGGAGTTCTCTCTTGAGAATCTACAAAAAGGAGAGATCATTATTAAAGCTGGTTTTGCTGGATATGCAACAGAACGCTCTTTCTTACAACTAGATAAAAACATCACAAATTTTATCTTCGCTCTAGAAAAATCTATGATCAATCTAGACGAAGTAACAGTAACAGGAACTGGTTCTCACTACAAACTAAAGAACTCACCTGTACAAACTGAATTGATTTCAAGAAAAACGATAGAAAATATTGGTACTACATCAGTGGAAAACCTACTTACAACAGTAAGTCCTTCATTTGATTTTTCTCCATCAGCAGGGATGGGAACTTTTGCTCATATCAACGGGCTTGGTAGTAAATATATTACATTCTTGGTTGACGGTCGTAAGATGACAGGAGATATTAGTGGTAACATTGATCTTTCAAGAATCAACACTGAAAACATAGAAAAGATAGAAATAGTAAAAGGTGCTTCTTCTTCTCTTTATGGTTCTGACGCTATTGGAGGTATTGTTAATATTATCACTAAAAAGAATAATAATAATCTTAAAATATCTTCTAATACACAAGCAGGAGAAAATGGAAATTTCTCTGAGAACGCTAGTGTTGCATTTAAAATTGGTAAAGTTCGTTCTTATACAAACTACAATTATAAGAAATCTGATTATTACACATTAACACCAGAATTCAAGGATGCTGACGACTACTACATATATGGAACCGACTCTAAAAGTATAAGTCAGAACTTTAAAATATCTCTAAATAAAGCATTAAGTCTTAATCTAGGGGGAACATATTACAAAAAGAAAATGTTTACTCCACAAGAAAAGAAAGGTGCAAAATATGATTATCATTATGATGATGTTAATTTTACTGGAGGTGCAAAATATCTTTTAAACAAGAAAGACTATATCCAACTTGATATAAATCACGACGTTTATAATCAAGAGAAAAAATATTTTATTGACTACAAAGAAATAAAAGCTGGAGACTTTGAATTCAATAAAAAACAAACAACTACAAATGTGAATCTAAAGGGAGTATTTAAATTAGGTAAACGAAACACTGTTGTAACAGGGATAGAATACAAAAATGACATTCTTAAAACTTCTGAAGCTAAAATTGTTGGTGGAGAAAAGAAAGCATACACTACATCAATATATGCTCAAGATGTTATTAAACCAATAGAGAATCTATCTATTATTATTGGAGCAAGAGGAATAAAACATAAAACCTTTGGAAGTGAATTTACTCCAAAATTATCTGCTATGTATAAACTGTATGACTTTAATATTCGTGCAACATACTCACAAGGATTCAAAACTCCTACTCTTCAAGAACTATACTATGATTACGAATCTTCAAAAACATTCTCTGTTGGAAATGAAAATCTAAATCCTGAGAAATCTAAATATTATAATATTTCTATTGAATTAGTAAAATCTTGGTTAAATGCATCTGTTTCTATATATAGAAATGACATAAATGATATGATTCAAAAAATGCCTATAACAGAAGGTCAAGCAGGATTCCCTTCTCAGCATATTGGTACTTCTAAAGATATTCTTCTATATTCAAATATAGCAGAAGCTCGTTCTCAAGGTATCGATTTTAACTTCAATTCATATCTTGGAGCAGGTCTTACCATTGGTGGAGGATACTCTTATGTAGATGCTAAAGACTTGGAAACAAAAAATAGAATTAATAGAACTGGACGTAATTATGCTAACATAAGACTTGCATATGACAAAACATGGAACTCTTATGGTATAAATCTTACTCTTACGGGTAAATATCAAGATGGTAAATTCTATAGTTACACTTCAAGAGGAAAACAATATGAAGGAACAACTCCTGAATTTAATATCTGGAGACTATCTACAAATCACCGATTCTATTCACGAAAGAGTCTTAATTTGAGCCTAATGGCTGGAATAGATAATATATTCGATTATGTTGAGAATAATCCAATGAAAACTAGTAGAAGTTTTTATTATGGAACACTAACACCAGGAAGAACATTCTTCTTTGGAGTAAAAATTGAATTTAATAAATAACTGTTTATATTTTTTGCCACAAAATAGGGATTGCTTCTAACTGGGCAATCCCTATTACATATTTTAAAAAGAAATATTTATGTTGAAACATGTATTTATATTAATTATCAGCCTTTGCTCATTATCTGCTATAGCACAAGACTATGCAACCAATGATACTATAAACCTAAAAGAGGTTGTATGTAAAGATGTAAAACGACATAAATATGGTGTTGGAACGATAATGCACTCACTTGATAGTTTATCAAAAGAGACATATGATGATGGAAATCTTGCTGATCTTCTTAGCAGGACTATGCCAATCACAATAAAGAAAAAATCCGATGGTTTCTCTACTATTAGTCTAAGAGGAACAGCCCCAAACCATACTGCAATATTAGTAGATGGAATTAATCTAAACTCTCTAACATTAGGACATTCAAATTTAGCTAATGTTGATATGTTCTTATTTAGTGGTGTTGATCTTCAACTAGGAAGTTCTGGTGCTTTATATGGATCAGATGCCATTGGTGGAACAATAAATTTAAAACTAGATAAATCATTCACGAAAGGACAAAAAGTAATCTTCAAGACTGACTATAGTAGCCTAAATAATTCTTTTTACGGGCTAAAATACTCAGTTGGAAATAATAAAATAGATTCTAAAACAAATATCTATTACGTGAACAACGAAAATAGATTTAAATACAAGTATTTACCAAATTACACTTCAAATACCTACAAGACTGCGTATACCAATAATTCTCGTAAAGAGAACTACGGAATTCTTCAGCAACTATTCTATAAACCATCATTAAAAAACACATTTAGTTTTATGGGATGGTATCAAAAAAATTGGAATCAAATTCAGCCTGCTATAAATGACAATTTTAATACAGGAAGCTATGAAAAATCGCTTAACGAGTATATTAGAATAATATCTGGGTTTGAGCAATTAGGAGAAGATTATAAATTAAAAACTAATATTGGATATATAAAAGACAAACAAATACATAATGGGAATACTAAAGATCTAATTTCCACTCAACGTTTTATTGCAAACAGTTCATTAGATTATAGATTTAGAAAATCTATAGATCTAAGCTTTGGTGTTAATTATAAATACATCATTCCAGACGTATATACATATCCTAAAGATTTGGATGAACATAGAACAGATCTCTTTTTACTTTTTAAGCAAAGTTTATATAATGGATTAAAATATTCTGTAAATCTTAGGCAAACATTTGTTACTGGATATAAATCACCATTTACACCCGCATTAGGATTATCGTACTCAATCACTGATGAAGATAATATCAAAAGAGAAATTTCAATAAAAGCATCTAAAGGATATAAGATACCTACTCTTAATCAACGCTACTGGGATATGGACGGTAACATCGATTTAAATCCAGAACAAAGTTACTCTGTTGAAATAGGATATAGTTATAACAGACTTATAGGAAATACTCTATTATCATTTAACCTTAATGGATACTTTACAAATGTAGAAAATTGGATGATGTGGGTTCCTAGAGGAATAAAATGGGTTCCTATTAATGAGAAAGAAGTAGAATGTATTGGAGGGGAAGTCTTTTCACATCTGCAATTTAAAATTAATGAAGTTGATATAAATTATAGACTTAATTATTTCTTCACATCTTCTATAATTCAAGATAGTGAACAAGAAAAAAGTCACGTAGGTAAGCAACTTCCATATACTCCTAGACATAATGCATCTAGTAATCTAACTCTTTCATATAAAGACTATATGGTGGGAACTGATTTTTCATACACAGGAGAAAGGCATGAAGTAGGATACAATAAAACTCTTGAACCTTATTCTCTACTAAATTCATATATCAATAAAAATATCACATATAATAATTATAGAGTATCCCTGAGATTTCAAGTAAACAATATTCTTAACAAAGAATATCAATCTTGGAGCACATATGCAATGCCACTGAGAAATTATAAAATAAGTATAAATATAAAAATCAACTAAAATGAAAAAAATAAATTTATTACTAATAGCTTCTTTAGTTTTAGTAACAGGACTTTTCTCTTCTTGTGAAAAAACTGATTCGACTAATGAAGTTGTCATTGAAGGAAATGCATTAATAGCAAACTACGGTTCTTACGGTGGAGCAAAAGGAGAGTTTAGTTTGTTTAATGAAACAGAAGGAATAATTACAAACAACTACTTCAAAACAATTAACAATATAGACTTCCAATCATGTATCCAGTCAATTGGTAAGCACAATGGGAAACTATATTCTATGTCAAATAATGCAGATGGAATTGATATCATCAACTTATCAACATTTAAAGTAGAAGAATCAATTGATGACAATATAGTTAAACCTAGATATTTTGCTGCTAAAGGTAATAAGGCATATATCTCTTGTTGGGGTAATGTTGCTGATTGGAGTAAAATGCTAAACTCATATATTGCAATTATTGACCTAACTACAAATCAAGTAACAAAAGTTGATCAAGCTGGTGGATTTGAAGGAATTGCAATTGTTGGTGATAAACTATATGCTGCATCATATACAAAACCAGAAGTTGCTGTATTGAATCTTTCTACAGAGAAATTTGAAACTCCTATTAAATTAAATTCTCAAGCAAGACATTTTGCTGTTGCGGGAGACAAACTTTGGGTATCTCACGTATCTTCTTATTCTATCCATGCTGATCCAGAAAATATTGGAATCGCTTGTATCAATACAAATACAAATAAAGTAGAAAAGAAAGTTAATATTCCTGAGATTGGTGGTAACGGTTATTTAGCTACAAACAATGACTCTAGTAAAATCTAT
>Ga0193952_1000227_pt1 | contig 24454 bp, 31 predicted proteins | sample BB_3_MG_FD_140368 | JGI IMG/M metagenome (GOLD analysis project Ga0193952, IMG submission 140368) | Microbial mat bacterial communities from the Broadkill River, Lewes, Delaware, United States - BB_3_MG | ecosystem: Environmental > Aquatic > Freshwater > River > Microbial mats | place: USA... | reverse complement strand
AGCAGGAACAGAAATGGTAATGCCTGGTGATAACGTACAAATGACTGTAGAGTTGATCAACCCAATCGCAATGGCAGACGGTCTACGTTTCGCTATCCGTGAAGGTGGTCGTACAGTTGGTGCGGGTGTTGTTGCGAAAATTATCGACTAATCTCGAAAATTTAAACAGCTACTAGAAAAAGGGAGTCAAGCATTTAGTTTGGCTCCCTTTTTTTGTTTTTACCGGCCGGTAAATAAGGTGTTGTTTTAAAAAGAAAAGGTTGGTATAATCCGCAACCTTGGTTTGTACCCCTTAATTTATCTTGTTGATTTCGGGGTGTTTTTCTTGCTTTTAACCTAAGAGAAATGATTATGGCGACTCAAAATATTCGTATTCGCTTAAAGGCGTTCGATCACCGATTGATTGATCAGTCTGCACGTGAAATTACGGAAACTGCTAAGCGTACTGGTGCACAGGTTCGTGGTCCGATCCCTATGCCAACACGCAAAGAGCGTTTCACAGTTTTGATCTCTCCACACGTCAATAAAGATGCTCGTGATCAGTATGAAATTCGTACTCACAAGCGTCTACTAGATATCGTTGATCCAACTGATAAGACAGTTGATGCATTAATGAAGCTAGATTTGGCAGCTGGTGTAGATGTTCAATTAGAATTGCGTTAAGCAATTTTGTGGCTCAATCATCAATCGTAATGATGAGCAATTTATAATAATGAGGTAATGATATGTCTATTGGTATCATTGGTAAAAAAATCGGAATGACTCGTGTTTTCAACGATGACGGTGTTTCTACTCCAGTAACAGTGGTAGAAGTCGAGCCGAATTTGATTACTCAAATCAAAACAGTTGACACTGATGGTTATTCTGCTATTCAAGTTACCACAGGTAAAGTTCACGCTGGGCGTGTAAGCAAGCCTGCAGCTGGTCACTTCGCTAAAGCGGGTGTTGAAGCAGGTCGTGGTCTTTGGGAATTCCGTGCTGAAGAAGCGGATCTTGAAGGTCTAGAAGTAGGTTCAGAAATTTCTGTGGAGCGTTTTAACGATATCACAGTGGTTGATGTAACTGGAACTACAAAAGGTAAAGGTTTCCAGGGTGGTATTAAGCGTCACAATTTCAGTATGCAAGATGCTACACACGGTAACTCTATCTCTCACCGTTCGAACGGTTCAATTGGTCAAAACCAAACTCCTGGTCGCGTTTTCAAAGGTAAGAAAATGTCCGGTCACATGGGTAACGTTCGTCAAACAACACAGAACTTAGATTTAGTAAAAGTTGATGCAGAAAACGGACTATTGTTGATCCGTGGTGCAGTTCCTGGCGCTAAAAACAGTACTGTCATTGTTCGTAAAGCTGTGAAGTAAGGTGGGCGAGATGGATTTAAAATTAATCGAATTAGCCACTGGTAAAGAATCTGGAAACGTTTCAGTTTCTGATGATTTATTTAGTGTGGAATTTAATCAGTCTTTGGTTCACCAAGTTGTGACTGCATACATGAATGCTGGTCGTGCTGGTACTAAAGGTCAAAAGAACCGTTCAGCTGTGAGCGGTGGTGGTGCTAAACCATGGCGCCAAAAAGGGACTGGCCGTGCTCGTGCCGGAACGACTCGTAGCCCAATATGGGTTGGTGGTGGTCGTGCATTCCCTGGCCATAATCGTGATTTTTCACAAAAAGTTAACAAGAAAATGTACCGTGGTGCGATGCGTTCAATTATCGCAGAACTAAACCGTTCTGGTCGTTTAGTTGTTGTTGATGACTTTAAAGTTGAAGCACCAAAGACAAAAGAATTCAAATCAAAACTAGCACAATTGAATGTTGCTGATGCACTGGTTGTAACGGAAAGTTTTGATGAGTATTTATACTTGTCAGCACGTAACCTGTACAACGCTGATGTATGTGATGTTGCATCACTAGATCCAGTTAGTTTAATTGGTTTCCAGAACGTTGTAATGACTCAAGGTGCTGTTAAGCAACTAGAGGAGCAATTAGCATGAATCAAGAAAGAGTTCTAAGTGTATTGCTTGCACCACACGTTTCTGAAAAAGCAGCAATTATGGCTGATGCATCAGAGCAGTATGTGTTCAAGGTTGTACCTACTGCTACTAAAGCAGAGGTTAAAGCTGCAGTTGAGTCTTTATTTGATGTAAAGGTTCAATCTGTAAACATGATTAACATTAAAGGTAAGCGCAAAGTATTCAAAGGCCGTCAAGGTACTCGTAACGGTGTTCGCAAAGCGATCGTTCGTCTAGTATCTGGTCAAGAAATCGATTTTGCGGCTGCTGAGTAAGGAGTTTAATAATGGCAATTATTAGAAAGTCCAAACCAACTTCTGCTGGTCGTCGCTTTGTTGTAAGCGTTGTTGAGCCTAAGCTTCATAAAGGTAAGCCACACGCTGCACTACTAGAAAAGAAATCTAAATCTGGTGGTCGTAACAACAACGGTCGTATTACAGTGCGTCATACCGGTGGTGGTCATAAACAGCATTATCGTCTAGTTGATTTCAAACGTAACAAAACTGGCGTTCCAGCAACTGTAGAACGTTTGGAATATGATCCAAACCGTACAGCACACATCGCTTTGTTGAAATATGCCGATGGTGAACGCGCTTATATCCTTGCTCCAAAGGGTATTGAAGCAGGTGCTGTTGTTGAATCAGGTGATCATGTATCGATTAAAGTGGGTAACACTTTACCGTTACGCAACATTCCGGTAGGTACTATTGTCCATAATGTAGAAATGCGTCCTGGTAAAGGTGGACAAATTGCTCGTTCTGCAGGTGCATCAGTTTCTATTGCTGGGCGTGATGGTCAATACGTACTAGTTAAGCTTCGTTCTGGTGAGATGCGTAAAATCCTTGCTGAATGTAAAGCAACTATCGGTGAAGTTGGTAACTCAGAGCATAGTCTTCGTAAGCTAGGTAAAGCTGGTGCTACACGTTGGCGTGGTATTCGTCCTACTGTTCGCGGTGTCGCTATGAACCCGGTAGATCACCCACACGGTGGTGGTGAAGGACGTACTTCTGGTGGTCGTAACCCTGTTACGCCATGGGGTGTTCCGACGAAAGGTAAGAAGACTCGCAGTAATAAGCGTACGGACAATATGATTGTTCGTCACCGTAACAAGAAATAAGGAAGGACACTGATGCCACGTTCAGTTAAAAAAGGCCCTTTTGTTGACCTTCACTTGATCAAAAAAGTGGAAGAGGCACAAGAATCTGGTAACAAACGTCCAATTAAAACATGGTCAAGACGTTCTATGATCTTGCCTGAAATGATTGGATTAACAATCGCTGTTCATAATGGTAAAGAGCATATTCCAGTTTACGTTACTGAGAATATGGTTGGCCATAAACTAGGCGAATTTTCAATGACTCGTACTTATCGCGGCCATGCCGCGGATAAGAAAGCTAAACGTTAATAGGAGTTAGATATGCAAGTTAGTGCAACTCATAAATTTGCTCGTATCTCTCCACAGAAAGCACGTTTAGTTGCTGATCTTATTCGTGGGAAAGATGTTGAGCAAGCTGTAAATATTTTGCAGTTCAGCGATAAAAAAGCTGCCGCTTTGATTAAGAAAATTCTTAACTCTGCGATTGCTAATGCTGAAAACAACAACGGTATGGACATTGATGAGCTACAGGTAACTGCAGCTTTCGTAAATGAAGGACCAATCATGAAGCGCATGCGTGCTCGTGCAAAAGGTCGCGGTAACCGTATCTTAAAACGCACCAGTCACATTACCGTGACTGTTGGCGAAAAGTAAGGAGAGTCAGGATGGGTCAAAAAGTCAATCCTATTGGGATTCGTCTAGGTATCACTAGAGACTGGAATGCTCGTTGGTATGCAGATAGCAAAAACTATTCTGATTTCCTAATCAGCGACATCCAAATTCGTGAAGAATTAAATAAAAAGTTGGCACATGCTTCTGTTTCGAATATCAAAATCGAACGTGTTGCTAACGGTATTCGTATCACCATTCATACTGCACGCCCTGGTGTTGTAATCGGTAAGAAAGGTGAAGATATTGAAAAGCTAAAAGCACAACTTTCAGCTATGACTGGTATGCCAGTTAACATCAATATTGAAGAAATTAAAAAACCTGAGCTAGATGCTAAGTTGGTTGGTGAATCAATTGCTCAACAGCTAGAGAAGCGTATCCAATTCCGTCGTGCTATGAAGCGTGCGGTAGGTAACGCAATGCGTCTTGGTGCTGAAGGTATCAAGGTTACGGTTTCTGGTCGTTTGAATGGTGCGGATATCGCACGTGCAGAATGGTATCGTGAAGGTCGTGTACCTCTACATACTTTCCGTGCTGACATTGATTATGCAACTTATGAAGCTGATACTACTTACGGTAAGATCGGTGTTAAGGTTTGGATTTTCAAAGGCGAGAAGCTAGGAAAGCTTGCACTAGAAAATAACAATGATTCTAAGGGCAAGAAAGGCCGTAAATAAAAGGATAACTAACTATGTTAATGCCTAAGCGTACAAAATTTAGAAAAGTACAAAAAGGTCGTAACCGTGGTCTGGCGCAAGTTGGAAACAAAGTTAGCTTTGGTGATTACGGTCTTAAAGCCTTAGAGCGTGGTCGTATGACTTCACGCCAAATCGAAGCTGGTCGTCGTGTTATGACTCGTCATGTAAAGCGTGGAGCTAAAATCTGGATTCGCGTATTTCCTGACAAACCAATTACTAATAAACCACTTGAAGTTCGTATGGGTAAAGGTAAAGGTTCAGTTGAGTACTGGGTTGCTCAAATCCAACCTGGCCGTATCCTATTTGAAATGCAAGGTGTTGATGAAAAGCTAGCACGAGAAGCCTTTGAGCTTGCTGCTGCTAAGCTTCCTTTCAAAACACAAGTTGTAACTAGAACGGTGATGTAAATGACAGCGAAAGAATTAAATGAAAAGTCAGTAGATGAATTGCGTGAAGAGTTAATCAATCTTCGCAAAGAGCAGTTTAATCTTAGAATGCAAAATGCGACTGGCCAGTTGTCTAACTCTGCGCAAATTAAAAAGGTACGTCGTACTATTGCGCGAGTAAAGACCATCATTCGTCAAAAGGTGAGTAAATAATCATGACGGATCAAGCAAAAAAAGCACGTACTATGCAGGGTGAAGTTGTTTCAAACAAAATGAATGACTCAATTGTTGTTCGCATCAATCGTTTCATCAAACACCCTAAATATAAAAAATTCGTTAAGAAGTCAACGAAGATCATGGCTCATGATGCGGGTAATACTGCTGGAATTGGAGATACGGTTACTATTCAAGAAACTACTCCAATGTCTAAATCAAAATCATGGACTTTGATTAATATCGACGAAAAAGCGAAGATTTAAGTTTTATAGCTTTTATTCTGTAAATTATCTGGTATAATTCGCGGAAATTTAAAAGCCACCTTTAAGATGTAAGCCACATATTAATGTGGGACTGCTCTTTCAGGTGGTTTTTGTGCTGTAAGTAATTTTTAGTTTATGGATGGAGTCCCACCATGATTCAGATGCAAACAGTGCTTGATGTTGCAGACAACAGCGGAGCACGCCGCGTCCAATGTATTAAAGTATTAGGCGGTTCTCACCGTCGTTATGCTGCCATTGGCGATGTAATTAAAGTGAGTGTCAAAGAAGCGGCACCACGCGGCAAAGTGAAGAAAGGTGATGTTTACAATGCGGTAGTCGTTCGTACTGCTAAAGGTGTAAGACGTCAAGATGGTTCATTGATTAAGTTTGATGGCAATGCTGCAGTTATTCTTAACGCAAAGCATGAACCTATTGGTACACGTATCTTCGGCCCAGTAACTCGTGAGCTTCGTAACGATAAATTTATGAAAATCGTTTCACTAGCTCCTGAAGTACTATAAGGAAGAACCAATGAATCGTTTAAGAAAAGGTGACGAGGTTATCGTTATTACCGGTAAGGACAAAGGAAAGCGTGGATCGATTTCTTCTGTTCAAGCAAATGGTAAAGTTTTAGTCGATGGTATTAACCTAGTTAAGAAACACACACGCCCAAACCCTATGACAGGTGCACAAGGTGGAATCGTTTCTAAAGAAATGCCTATTGATGCCTCTAATGTGGCGCTAGTTAATCCTGAAACAAATAAAGCTGACAAAGTTGGTTTTAAAGTTGATGGTGATACTAAGATTCGCGTTTTTAAATCTACTGGTAAAGCGATTGACGCTTAATAAGGGTAGAGAGAAATGGCAAGATTACAAAAATATTATAAAGATCAAGTTATCCAGAAGCTTGTGGATCAATTTGGTTATAAGTCTTCAATGCAGGCTCCAAAGATTACCAAGATCACTGTGAATATGGGTGTTGGTGATGCAATCGCAGACAAGAAAGTTCTTGATAATGCTGTTGCAGATATGGAAGCAATTACTGGTCAAAAAGCAGTAAAAACACTTGCTCGTAAATCAGTAGCTAGCTTTAAGGTTCGAGATGGTTATCCATTGGGCTGTAAAGTAACTCTACGTGGCGAGAAAATGTATGAGTTTCTAGATCGTCTAATTAACATTGCATTACCGCGTGTTCGTGACTTCCAAGGTGTAAACCCGAAGGCATTTGATGGACGTGGTAACTACAATTTGGGCCTTAAAGAGCAAATCATCTTCCCTGAGATTGAGTTTGAGAAGGTTGATAAAATCCGAGGTATGGATATCAACTTTGCTACAACTGCTCAGACGAATGATGAAGCAAAAGCTCTTTTAGAAGCCTTTAATTTCCCATTTAAGAAATAAGAGGATTTTCTAATGGCTAAGTTATCAATGATTGCACGTGATAAAAAACGTGCAAAAACAGTAGCAAAGTTTGCTGAAAAACGTAAAGCGTTAAAAGCAGCCTCAGTTGATATGAGCTTGTCTTTTGAAGAGCGCATGGAAGCGATGGAAAAGTTACAAAAACTTCCACGTAACGCTTCTCCAGTACGTCAACAACGTCGTTGTCGTGTTACTGGGCGTCCTCATGCAGTATACAGAAAGTTTGGTCTGTCACGTAACATGCTTCGTCAAGCGGCGATGAATGGTGATGTTCCAGGATTAAGAAAAGCAAGTTGGTAAGGATAAATATCTATGAGCATGTCTGATCCAATCGCTGATATGTTAACGCGTATTCGTAACGGCCAAATGGCTGGACATACGAATGTTGTAATGCCATCTTCAAAAATGAAAGCAGCTGTTGCTCAAGTTTTGAATGATGAAGGTTATATCGCTGCATACAGTGTAAATGACAATAATGGCAAGGCTGAATTATCAGTAGATCTAAAATACTTTGATGGAAAGCCTGTTATTGAAATGGTTAAACGTGTAAGTCGTCCAGGCCTACGTGTTTATAAGAATAAAGATGAACTACCGAATGTAATTGGTGGTTTAGGTATTGCAGTAATTTCAACTTCAAAAGGTGTAATGACTGATCGTCAAGCGCGTGACGCTGGCATCGGTGGTGAAGTTGTTTGTTACGTTGCATAAGGAGTTATTAAATGTCACGTATTGGTAAGGCTCCTGTGAATGTACCAGCTGGCGTTGAAGTCAGTGTTAACGGTTCAGATGTAACTGTTAAAGGTTCAAAAGCCACAATCACAAAAAGCTTCAACTCTGGAGTTGAAGTAACTGTTGCTGACAACCAAGTAACTTGTGCACCTAAAGAAGGTGTTGCAAATGGTTGGGCACAAACAGGTACTGTTCGTTCTATTATCAATAATATGGTAGTTGGCGTAACAGATGGTTTTGAAAAACGCTTACAACTAGTAGGTGTTGGTTATCGTGCAGCAGCTCAAGGTAAAGTATTGAACCTAACTTTAGGTTTCTCACACCCTGTTGAGCATGCTATTCCTGAGGGAATTACGATTGAAACACCAACACAGACTGAGATTGTTGTGAAAGGTGCTGATAAGCAAGTAGTTGGTCAAGTTGCTGCGGAAATCCGTGGTTACCGCCCTCCTGAACCTTATAAAGGTAAAGGTGTTAAGTATGCTGATGAGCGCATTTTACGTAAAGAAGCTAAGAAGAAATAAGGCTGGAAGTAAGTATGGATAAGAAATCAGCCCGTCTTCGTAGAGCTAAGAAAACTCGTTCAAAAATTGCAGAATTAAAAATGCCACGTTTGAGTGTACACCGTACTGCTCAACATATTTACGCACAATTAATTTCAGCAGAAAATGGCAGTGTTATCGCTTCTAGCTCTACTGTACAAGCGGATGTAAAAAAAGAAATTAATAACGGTTCTAATAAATCAGCAGCAGCAGCTGTTGGTAAAGCAATTGCTGAAAAAGCAAAAGCAGCCGGTATTACTTCAGTAGCTTTCGATCGTTCAGGTTTTAAATACCACGGTCGTATTCAACAACTAGCTGAATCAGCCCGTGAAAACGGTCTTGAATTTTAAAAGAAGGATAAATTATGTCTTCACGTGAATTACAAGACGGACAAGATGGTTTAATTGAAAAGCTAGTAAACGTTCGCCGTGTTGCAAAAGTTGTAAAAGGTGGTCGTGTATTCGGTTTTTCAGCACTAGCAGTTGTTGGTGACGGTGAAGGAAAAGTTGGCTACGGTAGTGGTAAAGCTTCTGAAGTTCCTGTTGCTATCAAAAAAGCTATGGAACAAGCCCGTCGCAATATGAAAACTGTTCCTCTTACAGAGGGAACGATTCAATACCCAATTAACTTCAAGCAAGGTGCTGCTAACATCGTTATGCTACCTGCTTCTGAAGGTACGGGTGTAATCGCTGGTGGTGCAATGCGTGCAGTTTTAGAAGCTGCAGGTGTTAAAAACGTATTGTCTAAATGTATCGGTACTACTCGTCCTGTTAACGTTGTTCGTTCTACAGTAAACGCATTAACTGGTATGAATAGTCCTGAAATGATTGCTGCAAAACGTGGTAAATCAGTTGAAGAAATTTTAGGTGAATAAGATGTCAGATCAAAAACAACTTAAAGTGACTCTGGTAAAAAGCACAATTGGCCGCTTACCAGCACACAAAGCTTGTGTATCTGGTCTTGGTCTGAGAAAGATGCACCAAACAAAAACTGTTATTGATACTCCTGAAAATCGCGGGATGATCAATAAAGTTTCCTATTTGCTAAAAGTAGAGGAAGCATAAGATGCAACTAAATACTTTAAGTCCAGCAGAAGGTTCTAAATCTGCTCGTAAGCGTGTAGGACGTGGTCAAGGTTCTGGATGGGGTAAGATGGGTGGCCGTGGTCACAAGGGTCAAAAATCTCGTTCAGGCGGTATGCCGAAAATTGGTTTTGAAGGTGGTCAAATGCCTTTGCAACGTCGTTTACCAAAAATTGGTTTTACGTCACGTATTGCAGCTTACAAAACAGAAATTCGTCTAGACACACTATGTAATATTGATGCAGATGTTATTGATCTTGCTGCTTTGAAAGCTGCTGATGTAATCGGCGAAAAAATCAAAGAAGTTAAAATCATCAACTCTGGTGAAGTTAATAAAGCGATTAAGACCTCTGGTTTGAAAGCGACTGCTGGCGCTAAATCAGCGATTGAAGCCGCTGGTGGTACAGTAGAAGCTTAATTATGAATAGTTCAATTGCATCTAGTGGTTTGGGTGACTTAAAGAATAAGATTCTTTTTGTTTTGGGTGCCATTATCGTTTATCGATTAGGGACTCATATTCCTGTGCCGTCTATTGATCCAGTTGCTTTAGCTGCGATGTTTGAGCAGCAGAAAGGTACTATCCTTGACATGTTTAACATGTTCTCGGGTGGTGCACTTGAACGTCTTTCTATATTTGCTTTAGGTATTATGCCGTATATCTCAGCTGCAATTATTATGCAGCTTTTGACGGTTGTATCACCAACATTAGAGCAACTTAAGAAAGATGGTGAAGCGGGTCGTAGAAAAATAACTCAGTACACTCGACAAGGTACAGTGCTACTAGCCACTTTCCAAGGTCTGGGTGTAGCCGTTGCACTTGAATCTCAGAATATTAATGGGATGCCTGTGGTTATTGATCCAGGTTTCCTATTTAAACTAACAGCTGTTGTCACTCTTGTGAGTGGAACCATTTTCTTAATGTGGTTAGGTGAGCAAATTACAGAACGTGGTATTGGTAATGGTATTTCGATCATTATCTTTGCAGGTATCGTTGCTGGTTTACCTTCTGCTTTGGGTGGTACTTTCGAGCAAGTCAATACTGGATCGCTTCATGCAATCACAGTATTTATACTTCTTGCTTTAGTTGCGGCAGTTATTGCATTTGTCGTTTTTGTTGAAAGAGGACAAAGACGAATCCCAGTTCATTATGCGCAACGTATGCGCGGCCGAAAGATGTATGGTGGACAAGAATCCCACTTGCCTCTAAAGCTTAATATGGCTGGTGTAATCCCTCCTATCTTTGCATCAAGTATCATTTTATTCCCAGCAACGCTTGGTGGATGGTTTGGTACTGCTGAAGGTATGGGGTGGCTTAAAGACATCGCAACGACTCTGTCTCCAGGACAGCCCTTGTATATCATGCTGTATGCAATGGCCATTATATTTTTCTGTTTCTTTTATACAGCGATTGTTTTCAATCCAAATGAAACAGCTGAAAATTTAAGAAAATCTGGTGCTTATCTTCCAGGTATTCGTCCAGGTGCGCAAACAGCTCGTCACATTGATAGTATTCTCGGTCGTTTGACTTTAGCAGGTGCTATTTACATTACTGCAGTTTGTTTGTTACCAGAGTTTTTGATTTTGTACTGGAATGTACCATTCTATTTTGGTGGAACATCTTTATTGATCATTGTCATTGTTGTTATGGATTTCATGACCTCTGTACAAGCTCAGATGATGTCGACCCAGTACGAAGGAATGATGAAAAAATCTAAATTGAAAGGTAAATAACATAAGTTATTTATTTTCCTAGAATTTATAGTGGAAGGTGTGTATAATCGCACGCTTTTCAGTAGGTGGAATTAAAGGGAGCGTCAAAATGGCTCGTATTGCCGGCGTAAACATTCCAGTAAACAAGCATATTGTTATTGGTCTGACTTCGATCTACGGGATTGGTTCAACTTCAGCAAAGCAAATTTGTGAAGCAACTAAAATTGAACCTTCTACCAAAGTTCGTGAACTAACTGAAGAACAGTTAGAAGCACTTCGTAATGAAGTAACAAATTTTAAAATTGAAGGTGATCTTCGTCGTGAAGTATCTATGAACATCAAACGTTTGATGGACATGGGTTGTTACCGAGGAATTCGTCACCGTCGTAGTCTACCATTGCGTGGACAACGTACAAAAACAAATGCACGTACTCGTAAAGGTCCTGTAAGACCTATTAAACGATAACGCATAATTGCGAGATGAGATATGGCAAAAGCAAATTCGCGTGTTAAAAAGAAAGTAAAACAGGTTGTTAATGATGGTATCGCTCACGTTCACGCGAGCTTTAACAACACAATCATTACAATTACTGATCGTCAAGGTAACGCACTATGCTGGGCAACTTCTGGTGGTAGCGGATTCCGTGGTTCTCGTAAGAGTACTCCATTCGCTGCGCAGGTTGCTGCAGAACGAGCTGGTCAAATGGCTCACGACTACGGTGTTAAGAACTTAGAAGTTATGGTTAAAGGTCCAGGGCCTGGCCGTGATTCAGCAGTTCGTGGTTTAAACAGTGCAGGTTTCAAGATTACAGCGATTAACGATGTAACTCCGATTCCTCACAACGGTTGCCGTCCACCTAAGAAACGTCGCGTTTAATATTTGAGGTAAACATGGCTAGATATATTGGTCCAAAGTGTAAACTTGCTCGTCGTGAAGGTACCGATCTATTTTTGAAAAGCGGTGTTCGTAGCATCGAATCAAAATGTAAGATTGACCAGCTACCAGGTGTACACGGTGCAGGTCGTAAGCGTGTAACCGAGTATGGTTTACAGCTTCGTGAAAAGCAAAAAGTTCGTCGTATGTATGGCGTTCTAGAAAAGAAATTCCGTCTTTATTATAAAGAAGCAGATCGTCGTAAAGGTTCTACTGGTGTAAACCTTCTTCAGATTCTTGAAAGTCGCCTAGATAACGTTGTTTATCGTATGGGCTTCGCTTCTACTCGTGCTGAAGCGCGTCAATTGGTTTCACACAAAGCTATCCTAGTAAATGGAGAAGTTGTAAACGTTCCATCTTATGAGATTGCTGCTGGTGATGTTGTTTCTATTCGTGAGAAAGCACGTAACCAAAGCCGTATCGCTACTGCTCTAGAACTTAGCGGTCAGCGTGGTGCGGTTAATTGGGTTGAAGTAAACACGTCTAACTTTGAAGGGACTTTTAAAAATGTTCCTGATCGTTCTGACTTGTCTGCGGACATTCAAGAAAACTTGATTGTAGAGCTTTATTCTAAGTAATAGAAACGGAGATCACCTCTAATGCAAGAGATGTTAGAACAGTTGTTAACACCACGTATGGTTGACATTCAACGTACTAGCGCCTTCCGCAGCCGTGTGACTTTAGAGCCACTAGAACGTGGTTTTGGTCACACGCTTGGGAATGCGTTACGTCGTATCCTTTTGTCATCAATGCCTGGTGCTGCGATTACAGAAGCCCAAATTGATGGTGTTTTACATGAATACTCATCGATTGAAGGTGTAAGAGAAGATGTTCTTGAAATTCTTCTTAACCTTAAAGAGGTGGCGGTCAAATTAAATGCTTCAGATAAAGCTGAATTGACTCTAAACAAAAAAGGTCCTGCAGTTGTTCGTGCTTCTGATATTCAGTTAAGTCACGATGTTGAAATTGCCAACCCTGATCTTGTGATTGCACATGTTTCAGAAGGTGCGGAACTAAACATGACTCTTCGTGTTGAGAAGGGTATGGGTTACCGTGCTTCAAATACTGACAATGATTCTCACGTTGGTATTTTACGTTTAGATGCAAGTTTCAGTCCTGTTCATACAATTAGTTATGAAGTTCAGAACGCACGTGTTGAACAGCGTACTGACCTTGATAAATTGATCATTGACATTGTCACTGATGGTACTTTAGATCCTGAAGATGCCATCAAACAAGCAGCAACTGTTCTGCACTATCAACTAAATGCGTTTGTTGATCTTAAGCATAAAGAAGTTGCCGCTCCGGAAGAAGAAGAGAATGAGTTTGATCCTATCTTCTTACAACCGGTTGATGATCTTGAACTAACGGTTCGTTCAGCAAACTGTCTGAAAGCAGAACAAATTTACTACATTGGTGATTTGGTACAGCGTGCAGAGCCACACTTATTGAAAACACCAAACTTAGGTAAAAAATCTCTACAAGAAATCAAAGATGTTCTTGCGCAAAGAGGTCTTAGCCTAGGTACCAAACTTGAAAACTGGCCACCAGCTAGTCTGGTAAGTAAAGATCCAGCTTAATATAAGGAAGCTATCATGCGTCATGGTAAATCAGGTCGTAAGTTAAATCGTAACAGTGCGCACCGTAAGGCAATGTTTAAAAACATGTCTGCTTCACTTATCGAACATGAAGTAATCCGTACTACGGTTGCTAAGGCTAAAGAACTTCGTACAGTTGCTGAGCCTTTGATTACGCTTGCTAAAAAAGACAGCGTACACAACCGCCGTACTGCCTTTGCTCGTTTAGGTGATAAAGCAGCAGTAGGTAAGTTATTCTCTGAGATTGGTCCTCGTTACGAATCTCGTCCAGGTGGTTATATCCGCATTCTAAAATGTGGTTTCCGTCCTGGTGATAACGCACCTATGGCAATCGTTGAGTTAGTTGACCGTCCAGTTGCGGACAACGCTGACGATTCAGCTGAGTAATCAGCAAAAAGAACCGGCCAAGCGCCGGTTTTTTTATATCTAAAATTTTATGATTGATACCCACGCCCATATTTTAGATTCCCAAAAAGATTATCCTTTTTACCGGCCGGTAAATAGTTATCCAATACTCTCAATGTCAACAGGCCCTGAACAATGGCCTTCTAATCAGCGTTTATCAAGTTATTATCCTGAAGTTTATTATGCGGTTGGTGTTCATCCTTGGTTTGTTTCTCAAACAAGTTTATCTACCTTGGATTCGATGGAGCTTTTCTTTGCTGACAATAAATGTCTCGCAGTAGGCGAAATTGGTCTAGATTTTTCACCCAAATTTAAATCCAGCCAAGCATTACAACGAGAATTTTTTTATCACCAATGCTGTATTGCACAAAAATTTAACCGGCCGGTATCAATTCATGCTGTTAAGTGTCATAACGAGATGTTTAAAATCCTAAAAGCATTTAACCTTAGTGGTGTTGTGCATGGTCTAAGTGCTTCCAAAGAAGTTTGTCATCAGTATTTGAGATTAGGTTTTAAGATTGGCATAAACGCCTCTGTATGTCGTCCTATGTCCAAGCGCATAATTGAAATGGTCACCGACTTTCCTCTTAGCTCTTTTGTTGTTGAAACAGATTTTCCGAATATTTCTGACTCTTTAGACATGAATCCTATTATCAATGAAATTTCACAACTAAGTTGCCGCTCTAAAGATGAGGTCATTGAGAAAACCACTTATAATGCAGAGCAAATTTTTAAGTTAGGGGTTAAGTGATGGATGCATTGTTTGAACGGAGTCTTTTGGTTTTTGGTGAAGCAGGAATTACCAACCTACAAAATTGTCATGTGTTAATTGCCGGTGTCGGTGGTGTGGGTGGTTTTGTTGCTGAATCACTCGCTCGAGCAGGAGTTGGCACTCTAACGTTGATCGACCATGACACAGTAAATGCATCTAATAAAAACCGCCAAATTATTGCTCTAGACTCTACTACCGGCCGGTATAAAGTCGATGTGATGCAAGAGCGTATTAGTGATATAAACCCCAATTGTAAGGTCATTACTTCGAAAGAGTTTATTCGTCCAGAAGACATGCAGGATTTGCTATCACAGCCTTTTGATTATGTTGTTGATGCCATTGATAGTTTAAACTGCAAGGTTTCCTTAGTGGCAACAGCAAAAAAACTTAACCGGCCGGTGGTTTCCAGTATGGGCGCAGGTCGTAGAATTGATCCTTCAAAAATCAAACTTGCCGATATTTCCAAAACCCATGGTTGTGCCTTGGCTCGCAATATGCGCCAACGTTTGAAAAAGCAGGGCATTTCAAAAGGTGTGATGACAGTTTTTTCTGAAGAAATCCCAATGCCGCCAGGCCCAATGGAAGAAATTGAGGGTGCGAGAGGCCGTGTCGTCAATGGGACAGCGAGCTATATGCCGGGTATTTTCGGTCTAATGCTAGCAGGTTTTGTTATTAAACAGATAGCTGCAGCAACAAAATGAAAGCGTCGTTGATTAACGTACTTTTGTTTGTAATGACTGTTTTTATTCACAATGTAGGTCATGCACAAAGTACATCTCATCATCAAATTCCCCAGTTTGAAGTCTATATTGATCAAAGCAAGTCACTAGCTATTCAAGACATTACTCAATTGAATGATGATGCCTTTAGGCCAGTTGCAAAAGCTGGCTATGTTGGCGGCTATAACAGATTTCATCACTGGTTAAAATTTACTATTCAGCCCTCAAATGATCCAAATACGCCTTTAATGATGCGGGTTAGCCCAACTTATTTAGATGCGGTGAGTTTGTATTTACCCAATGCGGAAGGCGGTTTTAGAGTTTTGCGTTCTGGCGATACGATTGAAACACAGGTAACTCAGTCTGATCGTGCACTGTTATTTGAGCTAGGTGTGATGAGCGAACCGACAACCGCCTATATTGAGTTTCATACCATTAACACTCACACCTTAGTCGCGGATATTTATTCTCCTGACAATTATCGTCATGCCTTGCTTGTCGATTATGCTTTGTCAGGGATTTTTATCGGTTTGCTCGTCGCACTGATTTTTATCAATCTTGGCTATGGACAGTGGAGATCGGATGCAAGTTTCCGTAACTATCTATTATTTATTTTTGCGTCGTTATTGGTATTCATTGCCGTACATGGTTGGGTGCAGTACTTCCTGCCCGACTCATGGCGAGGCTGGGCTAATTATCTACCACAACTGACGACCTTGATTTATCTTTGGGTATTAAATTCGGTACACCGCGCTCTTTTTGAATTTGATCGACAGGCAACCCCAATGTATTTTTGGGTTTCTAAACTTTACCAAGTCACTATTGTGATTGGCTTGCTTTCATTGATGTTTGATTTCTATATTGAGTATATGCCAATCTTTATGAAAATCACTTTGGTGTATTTGTTGTTGATTGTATTTTATGCGTTTTATCTAACACTAAGAAAAATAGAAGAAGGTGGATGGTTATTTTTAGCCTCTATTTTTGGATTAACGGGGATTTTTGGCACGGTATTATCATTGAGCGGACTCGTGTCCGGTGGTGCGATTTTAATGTATTCCTACACGGCTGGGACTTTAGGAAGTATTATCGTTTTTCAAACCATTATGAGTCGACGGATTCGTAAAATCGAACAAGATCGAGTGACCGCTGTGCTGGATAAAGAGCACGCACAAATGCTTGCAGAAAAAGAAAAGACCGATAAAGAACAAAAAGCGCAATTTCTCAGTATGCTGTCACATGAGTTAAAAACCCCACTCTCGGTGATTAGCATGGGATTACATCGCCCGACTATGTCAGATCGTTCTCGACAGCACTTACTACAAGCCGTAAGTGATATGAGCATGGTGATTGATCGCTGTGCGGTGTTAGAAAAAGTGGATGATCAAATTCATTCAGAATCAAAACCCGTTGAAATCGTGTCTTTGCTCAAGCAGGTGATGGAAAGTTTTCAATCACAGCGTATTGAATTTGTTGAGTGTGACGGTCAACTTGTCATTAATTCTGATGAAGATTGGTTAAGAGTGATTTTTATCAACCTCATCGACAATGCCTTAAAATACAGCCCGAAAGATCAAACCATTCAAGTTACGCTGTCTACAACTGATGATAAAGTCTGTGTTCAAGTGACCAATCCAACGCAAGAAGCCTTGCCTGAAGCCGATGAGATTTTTACAAAGTACTACCGTGCGAAAACCGCCCATAAACAAACCGGTTCAGGTTTGGGGTTGTATATAGTCAAACGTTTGACTGACCAATTGCAGGCGCAGATTTCTTACCGGCCGGTCGAAAAGTACACGGCAGGTGATGACTACGACCTAGTAGAAATGCGATTATGTCTGAAAAAAGTTTAAATCTACTTTTGGTGGAAGATCATTTGGCGTTGCGCGAAGTGCTCGCAGAGTCATTGGTGGACTTTGGCTATCAGGTTAGAGCCTTTGAGTCCGCAGAAGACGCCTTGGTTGATGAGCTGGCTGAGTCTTGCCACATTGCGATTTTAGATGTGAATTTACCGGGTGAAGATGGCCTGTATCTAGCCAATCAGTTGCGTTTGAAAAACCCAAGAATCGGCATTATTTTTCTCACCGTCCGAAATCAAGTCGCCGATCGATTATCCGGCTATGAAGCCGGAGCGGACCTTTACCTACCCAAACCGATTTCGCCAGACGAACTCCATGCAGCGATAAAGGCTTTGTCTCGACGTTTGCCGATTGATGCAAACATCGATGTCTTCTTTAATCTCTTTTCATCTGAGCTGAGCAACGTGCAAAACGATTCAGTGATCTTATCCGATGAGGAGAGTCGGTTGTTGATTGCACTTTCACAAGCTGCAAAGCAACAACTGGAGTTTTGGGAGTTGGCAGAAACTCTTGGACTTGACGTAGAGAATATTAATTTACGCACTACCCTCGAAAAACGCATCTCACGACTGCGTAAAAAATTAACTCAAATCAACCAATCTTCAACTTCGATAAAATCCATTCGTGGCGTGGGTTATCAACTCACTCTTTCAATCAAACTCCAATAACACGACATAAAAAGATTTTCCTTAAAAATCAATAGGATAGATTGTTTTTGGTCTTGATTGAATGATTTTATAGACTTTTATATAAGTCAGCATCGGTCAGGGTTCTCAATCGCGCTTCATTATTATAGCTTCTGATAAAACTATTTCCGGCAACTTGCTAATCTATGCCGCTATCAGGAGTTTACCTATGTCCGACTTAACGACTACCAGTCTATCTTCCACCCGCCAAGAAGTGGCGTTTATTGACACATCGGTTGCCGATTACCAAACCTTAATTGAAGGTTTACCGGCCGGTATCGAAGTGGTTCTCATCGACGCTAACCAAGACGGGATACAACAAATCGCCGATTGGGCTGCGAATAACTCTGGCTACGATGCGATTCATATCCTTTCCCACGGTAGTGATGGTCAAGTGCAACTTGGCACCGCCAATCTGAATAACGATACCCTTGCAAGCTATTCAAATGCCTTAGCCCAAATCGGCCAAAGCCTCACCGAAGACGGCGATATTTTGCTTTACGGCTGTAATGTTGCCGCAAGTGAAACCGGTGTGGAGTTTATTGGCAAACTCGCACAAGCCACCAGCGCGGATATTGCCGCTTCAGATGACCTTACCGGTGCCGCAGATAAAGGCGGGGATTGGGTGTTGGAAGTGGAAGCAGGAAGTATTGAGTCAGAAATACTGATGGCGATAAACTACAAGGGAGCTCTAGCTCCTATTGAACGGGAGCTGATTACTGACTTTGAGGGATTAATAACAGCAAACAATTATGGATATGTTGTGTCAACCAACGGATCTGTCTCGGCAAGTAATATTTTAGGCACTGACTGGAATGTTTCTGCTCAAGGAGATACAGACTCCAGTACAGTAATCCAGCTTTGGAATGACTATTCTTTTGTTGGAGATGCAATAGCCTTCCAAGATAACGGCACTTCGAACAAATTAAATAATATTTCTTGGTCCTTAAGTGACGGATCAAGTTTTGCATTAGCGTCTCTTGATATTCTACAGACTGGAGTATCTTCTTTTACAATCATCGGTAAGCGTGATGGGGATGCGGTTGCATCAAAAACATTCACGAATTCCTATGGTGGGGTTACCTTAAGCTTTAATGACAACGCGGATTTTTTGGAAATTGATGAATTTGTTTTTACCGTTCCTGTCAATACAAATTTTTCTTCTTTAATGATAGGTAAGATTGATACAACGCCTTTCCCCCCCCCACCAAATGCTGTCCCAGTTCTTGGTGGCACGCCATTAGATGCATCTATTACAGAAGATGTCACAACTGCCATCGATTTATCGGCTTATAATATTTCCGATGCTGATGATGGCGATACAATCACTTTAACGCTGGCAGTTGATCGCGGAATTGTTACTAGCACGGATGGGAATGGAACAACGGCTGGGATAACCATTGCGAATTCAGACTCAACCTCTATGACTTTGCAAGGCACTGCTATTGCGCTAAATACCTATCTGGATGACCCTTCAAAAATCACTTATACCACAGCCGCTAATGACACCACTGCGGCGACTTTGACTGTCACGCCAAATGACGGCACAGAAGATGGCACAGCGGACACCGTAACAATTAACGTAACCCCCGTTAATGATGCGCCAACCTATACCGCAACAGGACTGAATCCAACTTTCACTGAAGGCACTGACAGTACACCCAACTGGCCTGGCTTGCCGTTGCTATTCAGCAATAACAGCTTTGACACGATTGAAGCGGGTCAAGAAATTACACAAGTCACAGCGACCATCACCAATGTCACCGATACGCAAGAGTTTATAGGCTTGCGAACAGGAGCTGACAGCTCGATTAATATGGCGCTGGTGGACGGTACAAACGAAACCATAAATCTGCCAGGTTTGAGCTTCAATTACCAAGTCAGCATGAGCGGAACCACTGCTACCCTTATTATTACCAGCAGTGATAGCGCCGCAGTTTGGAATGGTTATGGTGCTCAGTTGTTTTATCACAATACATCTGATACCCCGACCGAAGGCGAGCGTGTGGTCACGGTCACCGCGGTTAAAGACGATGGGGGTAAGGAAAATAATGGTGAAGACACCACCACCGGTTTAACCGTGTCCTCGACGGTGACTGTGGTGTCGGCAAATGATGCGCCTATTTTGGATACTACCGCGTCTCCCTCATTGACCACTGTTTTAGAAGACAGTGCAGCGCCAACCAATGGCTCAACCACCAATGCCACTTTAGTCAGTGATTTATTGACAGGTGCGAGTGATCCTGATGGCGATACTCCACTAGGTATGGCTGTATCAGGGGTTAGTTCTGATGGAACGCTTTATTACTCAACCGATGCTGGTACAAATTGGACAGCCTTAGGCGCTGTTTCAGCAACGTCTGCATTGATTCTATCTGGTGATGCTAATACCTATGTCTACTTTAAACCGGATGCCAATTACAGCGGTACGCTTGAAGATGCCATTACCTTTAAAGCTTGGGATGGCACAGGTGGTTATACCAATGGGGAAACCGGTGTGTCACTAGGGGCAAGTATTATTGGTAGCTATGATGTCTCAGGATCGGTTTCTGATGTTGTGGTGGTTGGGGATTATGCCTATCTTGCTAACTCGACGACCGGTCTGGATGTTATTGACATCAGTAATCCAGCTAACCCTACTAAAGTTGGTAATTACGCAAATGCTATAGATTATGAATTAGGTGTCGAGATTGGTGGCAATTATGCCTATGTATTGACCGATGAATCGATTGATATTGTCAGCATTTCTGATCCAAGTTCACCCCAATATGTGACAAAAATTTCAATTACCGATGCATCTGATATTCAAGTTGTTGGCAATTACCTTTATGTAGGTGATAAAACTGGCGATACCTTTCAAATCTATGATGTTTCACAACCAGATGCACCGAGTTTAAAGAGTTCTGTCGATCTAAACAGTCAATTTACCTCTTTAGAGCGAATTTTTGTTGATGGAAATACCGCCTATATTGCGGCGGGAACCAATGGATTAAAAATCGTTGAAATTAGTCCAGATCAGACTCTATCCTTAGATGCAGTTAAAAATACCATTGCATTAGGCAATGCAAATGATGTGGTGGTAAGTGGAAACTATGCTTATGTTGCCGATTCAAATGGTAACGTTAAAGTGGTTGATCTTTCTTGGGGGCTACAAGCTGCTTCTGTCGCAGGGACTCTTGCGGTTAGTGGAGCACCACAAGGACTTGATATCGATGGCGACACTCTCTATTTAGCCAATGGTTTTGGCGACGTATTAGTTATCGATATCAGTTCACCAACTTCACCTGAAGTCGTTCAAACCATTGCAACGGCTGATTTGTCAATTAAGCCCGATAAAGCTGGAGATTTTCTCTATGTTGCCAATCGCAATGAAGGTCTTCAGATTATTGATATATCCGAAAGCACATCATTCTCTTCTGCCAGCGATACCGTTAGCATTGAGATAACCGCAATTAATGATGCTCCTACCGCAAATATTGGTACTCAAATCCGAGACTATGCAGAAAATGACGCGGCAGTAACGGTTTTTGCCTCTTATTCCAGTGTGACCTCCGGTGTTGGTGAAACTGATACGTTTGATGGATTAACCTTAACGGTTAGCAATGTTTCTGATGGTACGGCTGAAGTGGTCAATATTGATGGCACAGCTATCAGTCTTATAGACGCTACAGGGACAACCACCACTAGTGGCTTTGACTATTCTGTCGTTATGAGTGAAGGAACTGCGACAATCACCTTAACCAATGGCGATTTGTCAGCCTCGGACATGGGAACTCTGATTAAAGCGATTTCCTACGAACATACTTCAGATAATCCATCGGAAGGCGCTCGCGAAATCACTTTAACATCGATTACCGATAATGGCGGGATTGAAAATGGTGGTGTTGACACCAAAACACTTACTGCCAAATCAACCATCACTGTCAGTGCAGTCAATGATGCACCGGTTTTAGATGCGAATGAATCACCCGCTTTGAATTCTATTCTTAAAGGGCTGGCTGCGCCAACGAATGGCTCGACTAATGATTCAACGTTAGTGAGTGATTTACTAATCGGTGCTAGCGATGCGGAAAGTGCAACTTTGGGTATGGCGATTACTGGAATCAATGAAAACGGTACGCTTTACTTCACCATAGATGGCGGTGTAACTTGGACCGAGTTTACCGGCACGGCTTCGGAGACTTCCGCATTAATGTTGACGGGTGATGCCAATACACGCCTGTATTTTGCGCCAGATGAAAATTACAGCGGTACGCTAAACGATGCCATTACCTTTAAGGCTTGGGATGGCACGGGTGGTTATTCTGCTGGTCAGACAGTAAACACTTTGGCAGGTGAGTTTGAGTCATCAGATTCTGATAATCAAATGTCGGGTGGATTGTTTGTCGAAACGCTTGGCAATTTTGCCTATGTCACTGATGTGAACATGGGTGGGGCAATTGTTGGTTACGATATCACGAACCCTGAAAATCTGTCTTTTCACGCCTATAACATCAATGGTGGGTTAGGTTTATCCATTGCCAATAATTTAGCTTATGTTACCAAAGGTAACAGTTTGAGCGTTGTGGACATCAATAATTCAGCTGAAATGGAATATCCAACGCTTGGCAGTGTTGATCTAGGATTTGTTGGGCGAGATTTAACAGTTGTTGGAAACAGAGCTTATGTGATTGATCAAGGTGGGACCCAGGTTAAAGGCGTTACCATTAGTGATCCTGCCAATATGAGTATGGCAACTGCATTTACCTATGCAGTTACTAATGGTGTGCCGAATCACGCTGAGTTATCTGGTAATCACTTGTTTGTTGCTACGTTTAATGGTTTTCAAGTATTTGATATCTCAAGCTTTGATGCTGTGATTCAGCCAATGTATTCATATGCAACAACAGGTAGTGCACATGCAGTCAAAGTTGTTGGTGACTACGCCTATGTAGCGGATGGTGCTGAAGGCTTAAAAGTTCTTGATATCTCTAACCTTGGCAATATTACCGAGGTGGGAAGTGTCGATACCGACGGTACCGCGATTATGCTTAAAGTGGTTGATAATACCGTTTATCTAGCAGATTCAGAAGCCGGTGTTCAGATTATTGATGTCTCAGACCCAACCAATCCAACGATTACTCAAACCATTCTGCCTGTGCGTGGAGAAGAAGGTTCTACACAAGATGTCGCTTATGCCAATGGCACAGTCTTTATTGCGGACTACGGCAATGCCTTCTTGTCCTACACGCAGACCGAGAACACAGCCTTCTCAACAGACAGTGATACGGTCAGTTTAACGGTTAACGAAAATTCATTGCCAACCGGTGAAGTGCAAGTTGAAGGGACGGTTCAACAAGGCCAAACTCTTACGGCCAGCAATACTCTTGCGGATGAAGACGGCCTAGGTGACATCTCTTATCAATGGTTGCGTGATGGTCAACCAATTGCAGATGCCATGGGCGAAACCTATACCTTAACGTCAGCGGATGTAGGTGCGGAAATTTCTGTTTCCGCAAGCTACACGGATGGTCAAGGAACGGATGAGATTGTGACAAGTACAGCCACAAGCATTGTGAGTGCCTTGCCAACTCCTCCGCCTCCTGTCCCAACCGAAGCGCCGACACCCGAGCCTACTGAGCCTCCAACGGAAGCACCAACACCAGAACCAACCATTGATACAGTGGATGGTGTTACAGTAGAAACCCAAGAAGAAAGCGACGAAAACGGTAACCAAACCACAACCATCAATGTTGCACCGACAACGGATGAACGTGATGAAGACGAGCAAACAGAACACGGCAATCTAGCGGACATTCCAATCGCTTCAGATGAGCAAGGCAACCCAGTGGTTCAAGTATCGATTCCAACCGGGGTTGGTTTTACCGCACAAGCGGTCACGCCTGCCACCAATGAGAATGGCGATTTGGCGACGACTTTACGTGAACTGTTGATCTCCGCCTCTGAGCCTCGTACAGAATCCGAAGAAGATCTCAACGAGATTATCCAGGAAGGGATTGATGCTTATGTGCCAACAGTCAATGACGAAGCGCAAGTCACTGTTCGCACGGTCACTTTAAGCACCGCTGAAGGTCGTGATGGTCCTGTTCCAAGTGAACCGATTATTGTCACTGGTGCAATGGGAACCGGTGAAGACGATTTGGACAATCCAGATCGTCAAGAAGCCTTGGTAATTGATGTCCGAGATTTACCTTCGGGCACAGTACTGCAGCTCGACAATGTTGAATTCGCCATTGTTATTGGCGCGACCTCCATTAATGGCGGTGAAGGTCGAAACATTGTGAGTGGAGACGGCTCCTCGCAATTTATTGTGCTAGGCGAAGCTGATGACATACTCAAAGGCGGCGCAGGTAACGACACCATCGGAAGCCGAGGTGGCGACGACGAACTTTACGGCGGCAGTGGCGATGACATTCTCTTCGGTGGAACAGATGACGACCTAATCGACGGCGGTGTCGGAACGGACATTGCCGTGTTCGCCTATGACTATGCCGAATACAGCATTACACAACTGGAAAATACCGAAGACGGCACGCCACAATGGCAAGTCAGTCATGCGACAGAAGGTACGGATACGCTGGTGAATATTGAATATCTGGAATTCGCGGATGTGACCATTACCTTAACAGGCGAAAGTCAGATCAATGATTTTGCCACCTCT
>Ga0193952_1000226_pt1 | contig 24554 bp, 16 predicted proteins | sample BB_3_MG_FD_140368 | JGI IMG/M metagenome (GOLD analysis project Ga0193952, IMG submission 140368) | Microbial mat bacterial communities from the Broadkill River, Lewes, Delaware, United States - BB_3_MG | ecosystem: Environmental > Aquatic > Freshwater > River > Microbial mats | place: USA... | reverse complement strand
TAATATAACCTTACCGAATTAAATGTTACAAAATAATTAAATATTATAAAAGCTCAAGTAAATTTTTACATGAGCTTTTTCTCTTAAAAATTTAAATATAATGAGTACAGAAAAAAAATCATTTGTAAGCACTTTAGGTTCTTTTAATAAAACCTTCTGGATTGGTAGTTTTATGGAGCTAATGGAGCGCTGGGCTTGGTATGGAGTTTTTACACTTTTCGCACTTTACTTAGTAGGTTCAACCGATACAGGCGGATTAGGTTTCAACCATATTCAAAAAGGAAATATCATGTCAGACATTACGGCATTATTATATTTCCTTCCTATTTTTACAGGTGTTATTGCCGATAAGATTGGTTATAAATTATCACTTATAATAGCCTACTCAATTTTAATTATAGGTTATTTAATGATGGGGGAAGTAGATACTTATTGGAGTATGTATTTTGTTTTCCTATTTGTTGCTATTGGTGCAGCAATGTTTAAACCTGTGGCTTCTGCAATTATTACAAAATCTACTAATAAATCTAACGGAACTTTAGGTTTTGGTATTTTTTATATGATGGTAAACATTGGTGGATTTATTGGACCTGCTTCTTCATCATATTTAAGATCTACTTATGGATGGAAATTAATTTTTATCCAAGCTGCCGTGGTAATTGGTATTAACTTAATATTAGTTTTATTTTTCTTTAAAGAACCTGAAAGAGAAAAAGAAACAAAAGAATCTTTTGGAGCCGCAATAAGAACTTCACTATTAAAAATATGGGAAGCTATTAAAGATACGAGATTAACAGTTCTTCTAGTTTTAATGGTTGGTTTCTGGACAATGTTTAACCAGTTATTTTACACACTACCTAACTTTATTGAAGACTGGGTAGATTCATCAGCATTAAGTGCTTCTATTACTAATTTTTGGCCTGGATTAGGAAACTTATTAAGTGAAAACGGACAAATTAAACCAGAATGGTTTACAAATATAGATGCCTTAATGATAGTTACTTTACAAATGTTTGTTTCTTATTTTGTAATAAAAATGAGACATGTAAGTGCAATGATTAGAGGATTTATTATTGCTGCAATTGGTATTGGTATAACATTTTACACAAACAATGTAATGTTTACAATTTTAGGTACAATGATATTTGCAGTTGGAGAAATGACTACAAACCCAACTTTTTCATCATTTATTGCGTTAATTTCTCCTAAAGGAAAAGAAGCATTATACCAAGGAACATACTTTTTACCTGTTGCTGCTGGTAACTTTTTAACAAAACTTATTTCGGGTAATCTTTACCAATCTTGGTCAGATAAATTAAGTTTATTACAAACTGAAATGACAACTAGAGGAATAGAAATGCCTGAAATTACAGAATCTTTTACAAAAAATGATTACCTAACATTGGCTGAACAAAAATTAGGAATGGGACATTGGGAAATGACTCAAATGCTTTGGGATAACTACAATCCAAATAAAATTTGGTATGTAATTGTTGGAATTGGAGTCGTTACTATTTTAGCATTATCCATTTATGATAAAATGGTAATTAAACCAAAAGAGGCAGCTCAAAAAGCGGCATAATTAAAAATATTAATCTATGAATTCATCACATAACGATTTTTTTAAAACTCAAGTATTAGGGCATCCAACAGGATTATTTGTATTATTTTTTACTGAAATGTGGGAACGTTTTTCATTTTATGGAATGCGTGCCTTATTGGTATTGTTTTTAGTAAGTGCCCTTGGAATTGGTGGTTGGGATTGGCCACGTGAAAATGCGTTAGCATTGTACGGAACCTATTTAGCTTTATTATATTTAACCCCAATTATTGGAGGTACATTAGCCGACAAATACTTAGGAAACAGACTTGCAATTATTATTGGAGCTGTTATAATGACTTTAGGTCATGCGAGTATGGCTATAGAATCAAATCCCTTTTTCTTGTATTTAGGATTAGGGTTGTTAGTTATTGGAACTGGTTTTTTTAAACCAAATATGACATCATTTATATCTATTCTTTACAAAGATTTTCCAGAAAAAAAAGATGGTGCTTATACCATATTTTATATGGGTGTAAATGCAGGAGCGTTTTTAGGGATTATGTTATGCGGTTATTTAGGTGAAATTTTAGGATGGAGTTGGGGATTTGGATTGGCTGGAATTTTTATGCTTTTAGGCTTGCTACAATTTTTGTTTGCACAAGGTATTTTTGGCGATGTTGGTAAAAAACCTAACAAAGTAAATAAAAAGATTGAAGCAGATGACCATTCAGAAATTGAAGATAAATTAAACCCGTTTACATTAATTGATAAAATTTTAATTGCAATTATTGCTATTGCAGGTTTAACTTGGGTAATTAACGATCCTCTATCTAAAATTGGAGAAGTCAACTTTTTAGAATTTGGAGGAACAGATTATTCTAGTCAAACTATTTTAGTAACGCTTATTTTATTCGTGTTTTTATTAGGTTCTAGAATTGTTAGATACAGTGCAATTACAAGAGATAAAATGATTGCCGTAGTAATATTTGCATTCTTTATTATCTTTTTCTGGGCTTCATTTGAACAAGCTGGAGGTTCTATGAGTATTTTTGCAAAAGATTACACAAGTAGAATCTTATCGGGTAATTCCGCTTTAATATTTAATATTATTGATGTTATTATAACAGTAGTTCCTATTGGAATTATTACCTATGTGCTCTTTTTATTATTTAGACAAACCTATAAAAAATACTTAATTTCAAATCTAATTTTAGGTTTTAGTTTTATCTTAATTTGGAGTGTTGTAATTTGGAAAATCTACACTAATTTTAATACGTATTCTTATGAAATTACTTACAACACATACCAAGTAACAAGTACAAACAGCGCTGGAGATACTTCAGTAAAAGATTTTGCAATTACTGCCGAAACTAAAATTCCGGAAAATGCGGTTGTAATTGAGAATACTACAGTAATAAGATCTGCTAATGATTTTGTTAAAAACGATAAAATTTCAATTATTGACCTCGACAAAAAAGGCGTAAATTTTAAATATTTAACAGCAGAACAAGCCGATTTAATAAATACCAATATTACAGCTACAGTTGTAAAGAAAAAGGAAAATGAAATTCAAATTCCTGCTACTTGGTTTTTAATATTAAACTCGTTGTTTATTATAGCATTTGCACCGTTATTTTCTAAATGGTGGGAAAGTAAATACAATCCAAAACCTGCAAATAAATATGCTATTGGTTTATTTTTCTTAGCCATCGGTTTTGCGTTCTTAGCTTATGGTGCAGCTGGAATTCCTCAGGGAGCAAAAACAGCTTCAGTAAGTATTATATGGCTTATTATGGCGTATTTATTCCACACCTTGGGAGAACTTTGTGTATCGCCTGTTGGACTTTCTTATGTTAGCAAATTAGTACCACCTAGAATGATTGCTTTTATGTTTGGAGTTTGGTATTTGGCTTTGGCAATTGGAAATAAAACCTCAGGTAAATTAGGTTCTATGATTGATGATATTACAACTAGATATGATATTTCTACCTTCTTTTTAATTTTTACTATTGTTCCAATTATTATTGGCTTTATAGCAATTGCATTAAATCCAGTGTTAAAGAAATTAATGCACGGTGTAAAATAAATTTTGAAAAGAGCTGTAATTTTGGCAACATTTTTGCGTCAAAAGTAAAAGTTGTAAATTAAAAACTAAAAATGAAGAAACTACTTATAATAACAATTGCTTTATGTAGCATATCTGTGTCAGCCCAAAAAATAAATTGGATGAGTTTAGAAGACGCGGTTGCAGCACAAAAAGAAACACCTAAAAAAATATTTATAGATGCTTATACCGTTTGGTGTGGGCCGTGTAAAATGTTAGATAAAAACACCTTTAGTAATAAAGATGTTGCAGCTTATGTAAACGAAAATTATTATGCTGTAAAATTTAATGCTGAAGGAAACGAAACTATAAAATTTAACAACGAAACGTTTTCTAACCCAAATTTTGATCCAAACAAATCTGGGAGAAATAGTTCCCATCAATTAGCTGGTTATTTTGGTGTTAGAGCGTATCCAACAATTATATTTTTAGATGAAGAAACCAATTTAATTGCTCCGTTACCTGGTTATAAAACACCTCAACAATTTGAGCTGTATTTAAAACTATTTAAAACAGATGATTATAAAAAAATAACAGAACAAGGTGATTGGGAAAAATATCAGAGTAATTTCAATTATGAATTTAAAGAGTAACAATTACTTATTCTTTTAGTATAAAAGCTCCTTTTTGCATCGTATTGTAAAAAGGAGTTTTATTTTTTAAACAGGTTCTCTCCCAGTTTTCAACATAACTTTTGTAATTTGAAGCATCAGTAATTAACAATTTTGGTTGGTGCATTTGAAGCAAACGTTCCAAATTAATTTTTGGTGAATTTTGCAATACAATAATAGACGGTTTAATACTCTTAAATTTAAACATTCCTAAACTATCAATTAACAAAATTCGCTCATTATTAAAGCGAAATAAATTCTTATTTTGTGCTACTTTTTCTGCACATTTTAAACCTGTACCCAAAATATATGCTTTTAAACTGTATAAATTTTGAATGGAATCTTTTGAACTATAAATACTTAAATCTGTTCCAAACCTATTTGCTACAACAGAGGTTCTGTTTTCATTAAAAACAATAAATTCGTTTGTTGATTGTAACTTTTTCTTTTCAAAAATAAGTACCGTTTGTACACAAATAAAGGCCATTAAAACCAATATTAATCTGCCAAAAGTCTTCTTCTCAATCCATTTAAAACCTAAGAAAATAAAACCATAAAGTGCACTCATTAAAACTAATGAAAGCGCAATGTCTTTAATTATAAAAAAATGCTGGCTGGCAACCCACTCCACAAAAGCATTCATTAACCTTATACTATTTATAAAAATATCAGCTAAAAACTGAGGTAATAGTTCAAAAACTGACAATGCAATTACTAGTATTCCAGCAATTAGAATACTTCCTAAAAAGGGAATGATTACTAAATTTGAAATAAAAAACAATCCTGGAAATTGATGAAAATAAAAAATACTAAGTGGTAAAACACCTAATTGTGCCGCTAATGAAACAGCAAACAATTGCCACATTTTAAAAACAAACTTATTTTTAGGAGACCATATACTCACAATTTTGGGCTGAATCCAAACAATAGCAAAAACAGCTAAATAACTTAATTGAAACCCAACTTCAAATAAATAATAAGGATTAAAAAGCAATAAAAAGAACATAGAAATAACCAATGTATTGTAAATGTTTGAGGGTTTATTTAAGTGCATTCCTATTGCAATTGCCGTAAACATACTTACTGCCCTAACCACAGATGCAGATAACCCTGCAATAATTGCGTACACCCATAATAGACAAATAATTAATAGACTTGCATATAATTTTCCGTGTTTAAAATAATGTAAAGGCTTAAATAAAAACATTAGAATTACTAGGATAATTCCAATATGCAATCCCGAAACTGCTAAAATATGAATAGCACCTGCATCGGAATAACTTTCAATTAAATCTTCTGAAATAGTTTGTCGTTGCCCTAATAATAATGCATTTACAACTGCTAATTCGTTATCCTTAAATCCATTATTTATTAATGAAGTTGTAAGCTTTTTTCTAAATTTAGCGGCCAATCTTATTATGGAAAATCCTGTAACAGACTTTTTTAAAAATTGATTCTTGTTAACATACACCTGATGGTGAAGCTGTTTATTTTTTAAATAATTTTTGTAATTAAACGTATAAGGATTTAAAGGTTTGTTAATTTCATAAAATGAAGCATTCACAACTAAATTGTCACCTACATTTAAAAATGTTTCAGCGCTATCTTTTTCAATATTAACTAATATTTTTCCTAATGTTTTGTTGTGATGTAGTTGAATTACTTCAGCTTCATATTTAAAATAATTTAACGAAGGTTTTAATTCCTTTTTAATAGTAATTGTGGCAACTGTATTTAAAGCTGTTTTAAAATCTATTGCATTAGAATAATGTTGCTGTTGGTGCAATTGATTTTTAAATGTAATAGCAGAAATTCCAATAAAAAATGCAATTATAAATACAAGAGTAGTAAAAACAAAATTTGATTTTAATTGTTGGTTTGTATAGACATATAAACTAAAGAGTAGTGCTACAAATAAAGAGCTAATTTTAACCAATATATTCGGTTGAAAATTATATGAGTTGCCAATTAAAATACCAAGTATTATAAAGAACGTTAATTGTACAGGTATAAACTTTAAAAATTTTATCATAGCACTATAAAGCTACAAAAAAATAAATTAGTCGTAATTAAGCTTAAGGTATTCTTACTTGTAGCTCCGTTAATTTAGTGAATAGAAAAAGGTTTGTAACAAAAGTAACAAAATGACTTATATCACCCTCATAATTAATACCATAAAGTAATTTTGAATACTTTTAAAAGTATAAAATTATGAAAAAAATAATTTTCACCAGTCTATTCGTTTTTCTAAATATCTTTTTATCAACCAGTCAAAAAATAGCACCCTATATCAAAGTTACAGAAGCTTCAGAAGGAATTGATCAAATTTCTAGAAACGTAATTAATGCCTTAGAAGGTAACAATTTTACAATTTTAGGAACCTACAATCCAGCTAATAAAAAATCCTTAAAAGTAATTGCATTTACTAGAAACGATTTAAAGAATACCGTAATCAAAATAACAGACAGAGGTGCTTTGGCAGCAACTTTTAAAATTGGATTGATTGAAGAAAATGGAAAGACAACAGTTTCTTATACAAATCCAGAGTATATTTTAAGAGCTTATTTGGGCACTAACTACACTGCTTTTGCAAACATATTTAAAACATTTAGTTCCGATCTAAAATCAAGTTTAGCAGCTATTGGTAGTGATTTTACACCTTTTGGCGGAACTGTTGCAGCTCATAAATTAGGTAAATATCATTATAAAATTATGATGCCTTATTTTTCAGATCCTGTAACCTTAAATGAATTTTCTTCTTTTGAAGAAGGTTTAAAAACTATTACTGCTAATTTAACAGCTCAAAAAGGAAATACAGTTGAAGTTTATAAACTTGTTTATACTTCTGAAAAAGTAGCCGTTTTTGGAGTTGGGTTGCAAAGTACCAAAGATGGTGAAGCTCATTTTTTACCAAAAATAGGAGAAGCACACGTTGCTGCCTTACCTTATGAAATTATTTTACAAGGCACAAAAGCTACTATGCTACACGGAAAATATAGAATTGCCTTGCATTGGCCAGAATTAACTATGGGAACTTTTATGAAAATTATGAGCACGCCAGGTGCTATTGAAGATACATTAGAAAAGCTTTGTAATTAGCGTTAATTAATATTTTTTCACAATTATTTTTAAGAAAGTTGAGGTTGCTGAAAATTATTATTTTTCAGATTTTCTCAACTTTTTTTTACTATCAATTTTGCAGTTTTTTGTGAAGCTCCTTTCCCTCCTAATTTGCACTCTAAATCAAAATAATTGAGAAACATTTTACTACGATTTTCTTCCTCTAAAATTTTATGAAGTTCTTTTTCTAAAGTAGTTTCATTAAAATCGTTTTGTATTAATTCTTTCACCACTTCTTTATTCATAATTAAATTTACTAAAGAAATAAATTTCAAATTAATTAAACGCTTTCCAATTTGATACGAAAGCCAACTTGTTTTATAACATACAATTTCTGGTACTTTAAATAGTGCAGTTTCAAGCGTTGCTGTTCCAGATGTTACAATTGCAGCGTAAGAAACAGACAGTAAATCGTAAGTTTTATTACTTATAAATCTCACATTATCTTTGGTGATAAATGATTGATAAAACTCGAAATCCTGACTTGGAGCACCAGCAATTACAAATTGATACGCTGTAAATTTATCAGCCATTTTTAACATTACGGTAAGTAATTTTTTTATTTCCTGTTTTCTACTTCCCGGTAATAATGCAATAATTGGTTTTTCGCCTAATTGGTATTCTTTTCTAAATTCAAGTTCTCTAACTTGTTTTCTATTTGCAATCGCATCTAACAACGGATGTCCTACAAAAGTTACTTTATAATCGTGTTTTTTATAAAATTCTTCTACAAATGGAAGAATTACATACATTTCATCAATATCTCGTTTTATAGCTTTAACTCTACCAGACCTGCTTGCCCAAACTTGAGGAGAAATATAGTATATCGTATAAAAACTTGCTGCTTTTGCCCATTTTGCAATGCGAAGATTAAACCCTGAATTGTCTATAAAAATTATTTTATCTGGATTGAATTTTGCAATATCTTCCTTACAAAATTTAATAAATCCTAACAGCGTTGAAAGATTGGTAATTACTTCAGCAAACCCCATAAAAGCTCTTTCTTTATAGTGCTTTACAAGTGTACCTCCTACTGCAGCCATTAAATCTCCCCCCCAAAATCTTATGTTCGCTTGTGGGTCTTCTAACAATAATGCTTTCATTAAATTAGAACCGTGTAAATCTCCTGAAGCCTCCCCAGAAAGGATATAATATTTCATAGTTATTTACTTTGAAAAAAAGTTAATATTAACACTAAAAAGGCAATAAAAAAAGTTTCAAATAACACACCACGCGCTCTATAAATTTGTTTTTTCTTAAGAAAAACAAAAAATACAAAAAAATTAGCTATCGCTCCTAAAACCAACACCTTGCCTTCTAAACCGCCTTCACGTATCAACTCTAAGCTTCTGTAAAATTCATACGTTGAAAAGAATTCAATAAAAATAAAAGCGCCAAAAGCTGTGGCAATTAAACCTACACCAAAACCAATAAGTAGTTCTTTTATCATTTTAATGAATTATAAATTCCAGCTATTTAATTTTTGAATAAAATGATGGGCTGTTAAATCAAACATAACCGGTACAACCGAAATATAATTGTTTGCCAATGCCCACTCATCGGTATCTTCTCCTTTATCCATATTTACAAACTTCCCTGTTAACCAGTAGTAAATTCTTCCTTGCGGGTTTGTACGCTTATCAAATTCTTCTACCCAATTAGCACGCGCTTGGCGGCATATTTTAATTCCTTTAAATGTTTCGCTTTTTGGGAAATTAACATTTAATACAACACCATCTGGCAGTCCGTGTTCCAATACATTTAAAACAACTTGTTTTATAAAAGGTTTTAAAACTTCAAAATTGGCATTCCAAGAGTAATCTAACAACGAAAAACCGATAGCAGGAATTCCTTCTACACCTGCTTCAACAGCTGCACTCATTGTACCCGAATAAATTACATTTATAGATGAATTTGAACCATGGTTAATTCCTGAAACACATAAATCTGGTCTTCTATCTAAAATTTCGCTAACTGCCAATTTTACACAATCTGCTGGAGTTCCAGATGATTTATATTCGGTTTGTGGTCCATCATCAATAGTAATTTGATTGCAATACAACGTTTCATTTATGGTAACTGCATGTCCCATACCACTTTGCGGACTATCTGGAGCAACTACAACTACATCTCCTATTTGGTTCATAACAGCAATTAAAGTACGTATTCCTGGAGCTGTAATACCATCATCATTGGTTACTAAAATTAAAGGTCTTTTATTCATATTTTAAATTTAAAGAACAAAGCTACTATATTTTATCTGGTTTCAATAAATTTAACTTTAACATTTTATAAAGATAATTTGCTGTTTTTTTTAGCTATTATTGTTGCTAACGCCATTCTATAATTTCGCCAATTATTACTACTTATAAAAGTGGCACTGTACAAACTGTTTTAAAAGTGTTTTTAATAAGCAGTAATTTGCCAAAAGTTATTGGTTGATTTTATAAAAAAAAGTTAAATTGGTCACCAATCTAAAATATTGGCACTATTTTAGTAGTTAGAATTCACATAAAATTGATTTATAGTATAAAAAAATGATAAGAAAATTTAAATTTTTATTGCCAGTAGTTTTTATAATGGGATTGTCAACAAGTTTTAAAAAAGTTGAAAATACAGACCCAAAAGATAAAATTTTAATCACCATACTTAACTATGTATTAACGCAATGGCATTACCATCCACAAGATATAAACGATTCTTTTTCGAATAATTTATATACTAATTTTATTGAAGACTTAGACCCTACCAAAAGGTATTTTTTACAAGCTGACATTAATGAATTTTCGAAATATAAAAATGAACTTGATGATCAGATTAAAAATGAAGATATCAGCTTTTTCAATTTAGTCTTCGAACGTTTTTCACAACGTACAGATGAATCTAAAGCTTATTATAAAGAAATTTTAAAAAACAGTTTCAATTTTACTATTAAAGATACTTTAAATGTAGATTATGAAACAAAACAATATGCTGCATCTAAAAATGAATTGCTACTTAACTGGGAAAAACAATTAAAATTTAGCACACTATCTAAGCTTTACGATAAGCTTAATGAAGAAGATGAAAAGTTTAAGAAAGATGCTGCTTACAAGAAAAAAACAATTGAAGCACTTGAAATTGAAGCCCGAAATGCTACACTTGAAAATATGGACGAATATTTTTTACGTTTAGATGAATTAAATGAATCTGACTGGTTTTCAACGTATATCAACTGTATTTCCGAAGGGTTTGATCCTCATACAAATTATTACGATCCTGAAGCTAAAAAAGGATTCGATCAAGATATTTCTGGAAAATTAGAAGGTATTGGAGCTAGACTTCAAAAGAAAAATGATTACACAAAAGTAAGCGAACTAGTTTCTGGTGGTCCTGCTTGGAAACAAGGTGAATTAGAAGCCGAAGATCTTATATTAAAAGTTGCTCAAGGAGATGAAGAGCCTGTAAATATTGTTGGAATGCGTTTAACAGACGCCATAAAACATATTAAAGGTAAAAAAGGAACTGAAGTTAAATTAACAGTTAAAAAAGTAGATGGTACAATAAAAGTAATCTCAATTATAAGAGATGTTGTTGAATTAGAAGAAACCTTTGTTAAGTCTAGTGTTGTAAAAAAAGATAACCGCACATTTGGAATAATTCATTTACCTAAATTTTATATAGATTTTGACGAGAAAAATTACCGCAACTCAACAACAGATATGGTTCAAGAAATTGAGCGACTTAAAAAAGAAAATGTTGAAGGTTTAATTTTAGATTTAAGAAATAATGGTGGTGGCTCACTACAAACCGCTGTTGAAATCTCTGGTCTATTTATTAATAAAGGACCAATAGTACAAGTAAAATCAAGAGATAAAATGGCAGATGTTTTAAAAGATGTAGATCCGTCAGTTCAATGGGATGGCCCCTTGGTTGTTTTAGTGAATGAGTTTTCTGCCTCTGCTTCAGAAATATTTGCTGCTGCAATGCAAGATTATAAAAGAGCTATTATTATAGGTGGTAAACAAACCTATGGCAAAGGAACTGTGCAACGTGTTTTAGACTTAAACAGGTATCATAATTTAAATGAAGATATTGGTGCTTTAAAAATGACCATTCAAAAATTTTATAGAATTAACGGAGGCTCAACACAATTAGAAGGTGTACATTCAGATATTATGTTACCAGACAGATTTACTTATTTGGAAATTGGTGAAAGAGATTTAAAAAATCCATTAAAATACGATAAAGTACCAGAGGCAAATTATTCTCTATGGAATAAATATCAAAATTACGAGGCTGCAATTAATAATAGTAAAAAAAGAGTTGCCACTAACAATAACTTTAAACTTATTAATGAAAATGCTAAATGGTTAAAAAAATCTCAAGACGATACACTTATTTATTTAAGTTTAGATGCCTATAAAAAAGACATTGAAAAGAATAAAAGTGAATCTTCTAAATTTAAATCTATAAGAGATTTCACAACCAATTTAACATTTAGCTCCCCTTTATACGAGCTTCCTATTATAGAAGCTGATAAAGATTTAGCCGCTAAGCGAAACGCATGGCATAAAAACTTAAAAAAAGATATTTATATGGATGAAGCTTTAAATATTTTAAGTGAACTAAAAATAAAACCGCAACATCATTTAGTTAAAAATTAAATTTTAATTATAGAAAAATATAAATTCAACACATTAGCACTCCAGAGGTTTAAAAAACACCACTGGAGTGCTTTGCTTATAGTTTATAGTTGTTTTTGATTTTATAATCATTTTTATGTATGTGCGAACTCTAAACCTTATTTAGCAAATTACTTTTTGGAAAACAACTGGTAAATATCAACATACCATTTTTTTACTACAGCATAGCCATAAGAACATTAAAAGTAAGTCTATTTAAAGAAAATAGCATTTAAAATGAAATTAAAACCCATACTTTATGTTACCTTCTATCGCAAAATATTTCAAAATTTATTACAACTAAAAAGTGCTGCTTAGTTACAAATAAATATATAAAAAAGGTAAGTTAAAACACTAATTGAATTCACTTTAGATGTTAAAAGTTAAAATAACTTTATTATGTAACAATTGTTGCATAATAAATTGTTTTTTGTATTTTGTAATTAAATCTAAAAAGTCGAATGCATTACCAACCCCATTAAAACACCCAAAATGAACAACTTAACACATTCTTAAAAAAATTAAATAACATTTTTTGACTTCTTGGGGTAACAATTCATTCATCTTTTTGATGTACAAATAAGAACATTATTTAATAATGTAACTATTAACAAAAAATCAAATTAAATTATGAAAAAATTAAGTATCCTCATTTTTTTTGTGTTTACAACTATTGGTTATGCACAAAAAAAGTCAAATGAGCTAAACAAAAGTAATCCTAGTTTAGTTGAACTAACTTTAGCAGCAGGTATTTCATCGGCTACTTCTACATTTAGTAATAATTCTTATGCTGCTAATGGTAGCTTTTTTGAATTATCTTCAACTTATTATTTTTCTAAAATTGGAATGGGAATTTCACTTGGAAGTTTTTCAAACCCAACTGAAGGCAATTTATTAGAATTTGCGAATGAAGCTTCATATCCTATTGAATTAAATTCAGAAAAATGGAGAACCTCTTACTATGGTATTGGTCCAAGTTATAGAACAAACTTTGGAGATATTAAAGCCACTATTTTTGGTCGTGCCGGTATAATGTCTGTAAAGCCAATTTCTTTAGAAGGGAATTTTGTTTCTGAAGATGCAGATGCTGCAATTACAATTCCTGTTTACAATTTTAGTACAAATGAAACATCAAACCTAGGTTTTTATAATGTAGGTATTAGATTGGGTTATAAATTAAATCCAAATTTAGGTGTATACATTACAGCAAATTATATGGCTGCTTTTTCAGATGCTATTTTAGCTCAAGATGGCACTAAACAATTTATCGACATTAACCAAGATGGTGTTATTACAGCTGAAGATATTCTCAAGTTAGGAGGAGAAGTACAATTTCAATACACAGAAAAAAACATACAACCCCAAGTATTTAATTATGGGTTTGGATTAAGTTATAGTTTTGGAAAAAGACCTAATACTTCTAAAGAATCGCCATCTAGAGGGCAAACAAACCCTTATTTTGTTTCTAATGAATTAGAAGGAGAAATGGTAGAACTTAAAAATAGTGGCTCTGTTGTTTTTACCAATGCTTCACAAAAAGCTAAAAAACAACAACAGAAAATAATTGGTGTGCTGCCAAAAAATAACAGCGTTTTTAAAAATGCTAGTGAAATCAAAAATTTTACTTGGCAGGTTATTGGTGCTAAAATTACAAACCCTCAATTTATTATTGAAGTCACCAAAATTGGAAGCAATCAACAAGCACAACGTACTTATATTGAAAAAACAACTAGCACTTCATTGGGTGCAACTCGTATTTTTAAAGAAAATAACTTAAGTGATGGTCAATATAGATGGAAAGTTACTGAAACAACCTCAGGAAATTCATCGGATATTATGTTCTTTACATTTAGCAATTGTGAAATAGATTTTGCCATTTCTAATGAAGAAATTGAGTGTTTAGGCTACGAAGGTGAAAACAGAAAATTTAAAATTTGTTTTGACTCTACCTATTCAAGTACTTCAGGAGATTTAACCTTTGCAAATCCAGGTTCAGGGTTATCGGTTTTCGATCAATCATATGCCGCTTTAACCTATACAATGGTGAGTCCAAATCCAACACTTTTAACTCAAATTGGAGCAAGTAGTTCAACTGTAAGCTATTGCTTTGAAGTAACTGTTTCTGCAAGTGTAACAGCCATTGGTTTTGGTTTACAAGGAGACGATCTAGATCCAAGTCCTGTGTTATGTCAACCAGGTGTTAGTGCTAATTTTGATGAATTACCAGAGTGTATTTGTGATGACTGCGAAGAAATGGAACTCTCTTTCGATAATTTTAATATTTCATTAAACGGAGCAAGTGGCAATCAATTTAATTTTGATGGTGATATTAATGTAAATATGCCTATTTACGGTATAGAATTTCAAATACAATCTTATAGTTATACTGCCAATCCTTCAGCTTGTACAGAAGGCGTTAGCAGTGTTGAAGAATCTGGTATGTTCTTAATGCCAGGAACCAGCATTAACGGCTCAACTTCTTTACAATTAGTAAATGAATTGGCTTCTGGCAGTCCGAGTTCGAATGATAATGCAACAAAAAACATAAAATATACAAGTAATTCAGCTTTAACTGGTGCAATTCCTGTAAACTTAACCATTGGTTTACCAGGACCTATTTCTGGTCTCGATCCAAGTTGTTGTGAAATTGAATACACAGTTTGCATAAAAGTTAAAGTATTTTATGAAGAAAGTAACTGTAAATCGTGTGTATTTACACATTGTTTCACATTTAATAACCAATAAAAATTACTATCATGAAGAAAATAATATATAATTTAAAAACATATATGTTGCTAGTATTTTTATTCGCAACAACCTTAGGATACTCACAAATTGCAGTAAATACTTCTCCAAATACGAGTACCTGTAATTTAAATGGAGACAATGTAACTGTTTCTGTACCAACCGAAGCCTTAACTGGAGATAATATTGCTTTAAATATTACACTTTCTGGAGCTTACGATTCCAGCTGTGTAAAAACAGTAAGCATTACAAACTCCTCTAATTTAGTATTTCAAAGTTCGGGAGCCATTCCTTTTACTAATATGGGAGGCGGCACCTATCAAAATGCGCCTTCACCTACATTAAATGGTAATGACGGACAAAATTTTAATGTGTTTTATAAATTTCCAGGCTATACAACCTGTAACGGCACTGTAGGTACTTTTAATGTTACCGTAACTTTAGATTGTGAAGGTGTAATAACAACTTGCACAACTTCGGTGAGCGTAATTGCAAGGGCTGATAATTATTGGTCAATAAGTAAAGAATTTGTTACTGGCGATTTAACTTGTGGAATTTCAAAATGGAGAATAAAAGTAAATCATAACAATCCAAATGGAGCTGGTTTAGGAACTTACAAATTAAGTGGTATAATTACGGAGGCACCTAGTGTTCCCATTGTTAGTGGTGCTTCATTTAGTATAAATTACTCTTGGTCTTCTAATTCAACAGCTAATTTGTATGTTTACTTGCAAAATTGTGGTGCAGAAGGAAGTACCATCTCAAATACTGCCACCTATAATTTTACATTGGGTGATGGAACATGTGACACTATGAACGGAACTATTTCAGCAACTTCAGACCCATTACAAAGTCCAAATGCCGATATTTCATTTTCCAAGTCAATTCCTAGCACGTATTACACAAATTATTCGCCAGGATGTCAATCGTATTACAGATTAAATATTTGTAATAATGGAAATGTTCCTTGGACTGATTTAACTATTACAGATAATTTAAATATACCAGGAATTACAATTACAAACATGAGTTTAGGTGGATGGACAGTGTCGCCTGCCGTACCGCCCTACCCTGCAACTACTTATACATTTACAAGGCCAGGTTTTATATTAAACCCAGGAGAATGTACAAGTATATATATTTATTACGAAATTGATGCTGGAGCAGCTATTGGCTCTACAATAAGCAATACTGCAAATTTAAGTTATGTTGCTGCAGGAACAGGAACTGGATCGCCAGGAGGTGGAGGAATTGACCCTTGCCCTACTATAAGTTGTCCTACAATTGATGACAGTATTCAAAACACCACCGCAAGTGTAGATTTTGTTGTTGAAAATCCAAAGTCTATACCTCAAATTAAAAAATGTATTATAGATCCACCAAACCCATTAGTACCTCCTATTTATCAAATTGGTGATGTTATAAAGTTTAGAGTTATGGTGAGTAATTCTGGTGCTGGAAATTTAAACGATATTATTAATGATGCAATGGGAATGCCTAATCAAAATTTACAAATAAATACAAGTCCAGGCGCTATAACCTATGCATATTATGAAAACCAGAATAAATATTTAATAAATAATTGCAATCCGAATTTTTCAACTGCTCCAGTAGCACCGCCATTTAGTGTTGTTGCAGACACTTCAGATTTACAAAACCCTGAATGGAATGTTACAAATATGCCAGGAATTTGCGATTACAATAAAGCTAATTTCTTGGTAATTGAATTTGAAGCAGAAATATTACCTCAGCTTTCTGGCACAAAAACCAATAAAGCAACCATGCCTTATGGGGCAGGAACTGTTAGTAGTAGTGTTAATTATAGTATTGATCAAGTTGGAATATTAGGAATTTTTAAAGAAGCTGATGCTGAAATAGTAGAAAACGGACAATCGTTTAATTATACAATCACTGTTTCAAATAACGGAAGCGTACCTTTAGATAATATCGTAATTACCGATATGTTGCCTGATTGTGTTTCTGTAAACGGACAAATAGCTATTGAAGATGCTGTGGCAACTCCAATTTCATTTACAACTTCTGGAGGCTTGATAATTAATATAAACCCAACAACTCAAATTTTCCCTGGAAACGATTTTACGATTACCATTCCTGTGGTAAAAAATGGTGGCGGAAACTGCTGCAACGAAAGTGTTTCAGTTACTGCAGAAATGACTACGTCTGGTATCGAGTTAAGTGCAAATTACGGAAGTCCAGAAGCTCCTGCAGCTTGTGTTACTGGAACCGAATGTTGTGATATTGAAGATTTTGATGCTACAATACAAGAAAATAACGGTACATTTAATGTGAATATTAGCGGTGGTAGTGTGCCTTTACAAGAAGTTGAAATATCAATGGTAGATTACCATATTGAATATTCTGAAAGGGATTGTAAACCAGACGACTTAGGTATCTTTGGAACCTTAACAACTTCAACAACAACTCTTTCAAATTTAATTTTGAATACTGGAGATAATGGAACAAGTAGCTTATCTTGGTTACTAGGAAATCCATCTATTATTAATTCATCTGTGAATTTAGATATTTTGTATCCAGATGTTCTAAATTTAGATTGTTGTGATGTTGAATTTTACTTCTGTTTAAAAGTAAAGGTTAAAGATGTAAACTGTAATGTTTGTGAAAAAATTATTTGTTTCTCTTCTGATGGTCAACAAACCGAGCCAGATCCTTGTAAAATTGATATCAAACCAATAGACCAAGATCAAAAATTATGTCCTGGAGAAACTGTTACAGTAAATTGGTCTGGCACAACACCCACAGGCTTGGTAAACGTCTCTTTATTTGATGTTACAAACAGTGTAATATATCAAGTTTTAGCAAATAACATTCCAAATACAGGTTCTTATACTTTTACAATTCCGGCATCTATTCCTTGTGACCCACCTAGAACTTGGTCCATTATTGTTGAAGATGCTGAAAAAGAATGTTCAGACAAAAGTGACCCTTTTATTATTGCATGTTGTGAGCAACAACATGATGATTGTGATTGTGGTGATTGGAGTGGAAATGCTGTAGGTATTAAAGCTTATTTAAAACAGCTTCCACAAAATCCAAAATTGAAAATTAATTTTCAAAGCAATTGGGAATCTAAAGTTGGTTGTAAAAAAACAATTAAATTAAAACCAACATACAATTATGTGTTTACAGCGCCAAATTATATATGCAACCCAGAAGATTGTGACGTAAATTACACTTGGGAAGTTATAGAACCAAACGGTACTATTGTGAACGGAACCGGCAGTACTTTTAATTATAATTTTACACAGTATGGAAATTATAAATTTAAAATTACGCCAATTTGTGGAAATAAAAGGTGTAAACCTTGTGAGTTTAGAGTTTATATACCTTCAATACATGGTGAGCCTAATTATGACATTCATAAAAGTAAAGACAACCCTCTGTTTAAAGCAGCTACAAAAGAAGGAGAAAATCCGTTATTTAATGAATAACCAAGTCTTTTAAAGTTTATAATCTTAAAAAGAGTCGAGCAATTGCTCGGCTCTTTTTATGTTTTACCTTAAATTTGCAACTTCAAAAAAATATCAAATGAATTTCGAAGTCTTATTTAAAACAAAATGGTCAGATTTTGACCCAAACCGACATATGCGTCACACAGCTTATAACGATTATGCGGCTGAAGTTAGAGTACGTTACTTTCAAGAGCACGGTTTATCAATTAATGAATTTGCAAAACTAAATATTGGACCTATCTTATTTAAAGAAGAAACTTCGTTTTATAAAGAGATACATATTGGTGAAAATATTACCGTAAAAATGGAATTAGAAGGTGTTTCTAAAGGCATTGAACGCTGGCGTTTTTCTCATCAAATATTTAATGAAGCTGGTGAACTTTCTGCTGAGATTAAAGTGTATGGTGCTTGGATTGATTTAGTGAAACGAAAATTAACTGCTCCTCCTGCTGAATTTGTAAAGATCTTTGAAGATTTACCTAAAACCTCAAACTTTAAAGAAATACCGTTAAAAAGTGAACAATAGAAAAACTATTTATGCTTTTATAACAATATTTTTTGCTGTTTTATTTTTTATTTGGGATAACTATTCGGTTGAAGATTTTGGTTCAGAAGCAACAATAATTAATTTAGAAACAGCGGACTTATTACCAACCTCAACAACTGGGCAAATAATACGTCATACAAATTATACGCTTTCATATAGCGAAAAACATGAGCAAGCTGAATGGGTTGCTTATCATTTAAAAGCTGAACATATTGTTGCAACAAATTTTAAAAGACCTTATTTTGAAAAAGATCCAAAGGTAACAACTGAAAGCGCTCACTATAAAAATTATTCAAAATCGGGGTACGACAAAGGACATCTATGTCCGGCTGGCGACCGTAAGTTTTCTAAAGTTGCACACGATGAAACATTTTTAACTAGTAATATTTCACCGCAAGAACATCAATTTAATGCTGGAATTTGGAATCGGTTAGAACAAAAAACCAGGTATTGGGCAACTAAATATAAAAATATTTATGTAATTACTGGTGGTATTTTAGAAAATGCATCTAAAACAATTGGTACTGAAAAAGTAACTGTACCCAATTATTTTTATAAAATTATATTAGACTTTCAGGAACCTGAAATAAAAACAATTGCTTTTTTAATACCACATGAAGATTCTGAAAAAGCACTCTATACATTTGTAACTTCTATAGACAACATAGAAGAAATTACAGGTATTGATTTTTTTCCTGAAATTGAAGATTCTTTAGAGAATAAATTAGAAGCTACCACTAATTATTCCAGCTGGAATTTTAGATAAACTTAATTTTAGGGTAACAAAATATAGAATTGGTTGATATAGTTGTAAAGAAACAAAATTTACAAACTATAAAACAACTATTATGAAAACTCAATTATTTTTAATCGCAGCATTATTTATTTCAACAATTACATCATCACAAACTTCAAAAAAAGGATACGATTACTACAAAGCTACTTCAGATACTAAAATAAATAAAGCTGAATTGATTGATGTTATAGCTAAGGATGCTACACTGTCCAGAAAAAGAATAGGAGAAACACTAAAAAAGCCACAAAAAAGGAATGTAAAAAAGAGTAATGATTTAATCCTTAGAAAAAGACCAGGTAGGTCTCAAGGTGATCCAGTTCCAGGTATAGGTATTACAAGAGAACAAGCATATAAAGATGGAGCTGATTTATACATTAGAAAAAGACCGGGAAGAACAAAAAACCATAATGTAAGCAGCAACAATACAACCTCTTCAAAAGCCACAGATTACAACAGCTCTAGAAGTAATAAAAATTCAAATCGTTAATAAGGAATTCATAAATCCTCAATTCCAGATTTTCAAAAATATTGACAGTAAGAGCTATGAGATTCTGAATCGAGTTGAGAATTACAGATTCTAATATATTTAAACTTATTTTTTTTAACCTCCAACGGTAGCAGTAATTCCATAATTGTAGAAGATATCAATAATGGCTATTATTTCTTGATTATTAGGAGCTTCAAAAACATGATTGTTTGTTGGAGTTCCTAATTTTATATGTTTATTTTCTGCAATATTATGGTATGGAAGCAGATTAACAACAGTTCTATTCCCTTCTAAAGAGTTTATAAATTCAGCGGTTTTTTTAATATTTTCTTCGGAAATGTTTACTTCTTTAATTAAGGGTATTCTAAATATAATTTCACAATCCGTTTTTGCCAATTCCACAATATTAGATACAATTTTCTCATTAGAAACACCTGTAAACTCCTTATGTTTTTTAGCATCCATCACTTTTAAATCAATTAAAAATAACTCGGTGTGTTTGGCAACTTCCAACACAGTTTCTAAACTTGCAAAAGCAGTAGTATCTACCACTCTATGGTACATTCTCTTACCACATTCTTTTAATGCCTCAATTAAATATTTCGAATGCATTAAGGGTTCTCCTCCCGAAAAAGTAACACCTCCACCCGATTGGTCAAAAAATATGGCTTCGTTATCTATTTTTTTCATTAAATCTGAAATCAAAATGTTTGAACCTAACATTTCAAATGCTTTTGTAGGACAAACTGCTGCACAAATTCCGCATAAATTACACACATTATAATCTGTAACAATACCTTCTGAAGTCATTTTTAAAGCATCATTTGGACAATTTTCAATACAACTTAATGCGCCTATACACTTTTTTGCATTGTACATTTTTTGCACTTTTGGCGACATACTTTCTGGGTTATGACACCATTGACATTGCAAATTACAGCCCTTAAAAAATACGGTTAACCGAATTCCAGGACCATCGTTTATGGCATATTTTTTAATATCGAAAATTAAACCTGTGCTCATTTATTCATAAATTTACTATTATTATCCTCACTTCAAGTGCTTTGACTTTAGGGTAAGTTTATCTAAAAGTCATCTTCTCTATAGTTCTCGATACTATTTTTCTCCATTTCATTTCTAAAAATCACTCGAACTGACGTTGCACTCTCTATTAAATCGTCACTTCGACTCCGCTCAGTGACCAAGGAGAAACGTATCCAGAAGTCCTGTAGTCTATGGTTCTCGATACAATTTTCCTTCATTTCATTTCAGAAAACCACTCGAACTGACGAAATTTATTTAAAACGATTCATTTTCGGTTCTATCAATAACTTCTTGTTGTAAATCAGCATTCATGTCATTAAAATAATCGCTGTAACCCGCCATGCGTACCAATAAATCTTTATAATCTTCTGGATTTTTTTGCGCTGCATATAAGGTTGCTGTATCTACAATATTAAACTGAATATGATGTCCGCCTAAGGCAAAATAACTACGCACTAAATGTCCTAATTTTTTTAAATCTTCATCGCGCTTTAACAAACTTGGTAAAAACCGTTGGTTTAACAAAGTGCCTCCAGATTTTGTTTGGTCTAATTTTGTTAATGATTTTATTACTGCCGAAGGTCCGTTGGTATCAGCTCCGTGTGATGGTGAAGTTCCATCTGAAATAGATTTATGGGCTAAACGTCCGTTTGGTGTTGCACCCATTACTTTTCCAAAATACACATGGCAAGTTGTGGATAACATATTTAAATGAAATGTTTCTCCCTTGGTATTTGGTTTTCCATCAATAGCTTCAAATAAATCATTGTACACTTGTAACGCAATGCTATCTGCGTAATCATCATCATTTCCATAAAAAGGTGTTTTATTGAGTATGGTTTGACGTAAAATTTCTGAACCTTCAAAATTATTTGAAACAGCATTTAAAATTCTTTCCATTGAAACAGTTTTGTCTTCAAAAACATGTTTTTTTAAGGTGGTTAAACTATCGGTAACAGTTCCTAAACCTGTGCATTGAATATAGCTTGTATTATAACGCGGTCCGCCATTATAATAGTCTTTTCCTTTTGAAATACAATCTTCAATAACCACCGATAAAAATGTTGCAGGACTGTATTTTGCAAACATCCTATCTATATAATTACTCACTAAAATCTTTTGATTTACAATATAATTCAGTTGCTTTTTAAAAGCTTCATACAACTCATTATAACTTTTGAAATCAATTGGATCTCCTGTTTGAATACTTACTTGTTTTCCGGTTAATGGATTTACACCATTATTTAATGTGATTTCAATTATTTTTGGAACGTTTAAATAACCTGTTAAAATATAAGCCTCTTTTCCAAAAGCTCCAACTTCAATGCAGCCACTACAACCTCCTTCACGTGCATCTTCTAAAGATTTTCCTTGGCGCAACATTTCTGGAATATAAACATCTGGATTAAAAATAGACGGATAGCCATGCCCTTGTCGGATTACTTTACAGGCTTCTGTTAAAAATCTATCTGGTGTTCTAGAGCTTATATGTACAGAATTTCCAGGTTGTAAAACGTGCAATTCTTCTACAATTTCTAACATAATGTACGAAACTTCGCTAACACCATCAGAGCCGTCGCGTTTAACACCTCCAATATTTATATTGGTAAAATCGTTATACGTACCACTTTCTTTGGCTGTAATACCAACTTTTGGTGGTGCAGGATGGTTATTTACTTTAATCCAAAAACAGCTTAATAGTTCTTTAGCTTCGTCTCTGGTTAAAGTTCCTTCAGCTAATTCTTTTTCGTAAAAAGGTGTTAAGTGTTGGTCAAAATGACCTGGATTCATAGCGTCCCAACCATTTAATTCTGTAATAGTTCCTAAATGCACAAACCAATACATTTGTATTGCTTCGTGAAAATTACGAGGTGCATGTGCAGGCACCCATTTACAAACCTCTGCTATTTTTAAAAGTTCCTTTTTTCTTTTTGAATCCTTTTCAAAGTTGGCTTGTTTTTCAGCTACTTCTGCGTGACGTTCAGCAAAAACAATGGCTGCGTCACAAGAAATTTTCATGCCTTCTAATTGCTCCTTTTTATCCGTTGCTTCAGGATCGTTTAAAAAGTCTAATTTGTTTAGCTGCTCTTGAATTTCTTGTTTAAAATCCAATATTCCTTTTTTGTAAATCTTACCATCTAAGGCTGTATGTCCTGGCGCACGCTGCTCCATAAATTCGGTAAATAAACCCGCTTCGTATAAATTGCTCCATGCTTTAGGAACATGACTAAAAATACGCTCACGCATTGTTTTACCTTCCCAATACGGAATTACCTCTTTTTCATACCTATCAATATCCTCTTGCGCTATGGAATAACGTTGCATTTCACGTGAATTTAATACATGAAAATCTTCAACACTATGGCACGTAAGTTCAGGAAATGTTGGCACAGCTTTCGGACTTGGCCCACGCTCACCAACTATTAATTCACCTTCGCCTAAATAAATTGTTTTTTGTTTACAAATTTCTAAAAAATTCAAGCCACGCAGCACCGGAATAGCATATTTTCCGAAATTTTGTTTGTAAAATTTTGTTTGAATTAAAGCACGCTCTATAGAAAGTGAGGGCTCAGTTTCGAAACTTAATTTTCGTAGTTTTTGAATGCGCTCATTCATTCCTGGACCAATAGAACTGGTTATTGGCTGATAAAAATTTCCTTGTACGGATGCAGGACGTTCTGGTTTATAAGATGTGTGTACAGTTTTCATAAGACTAAAAAGCATTATACAGAAGTGTTCTTCTGAAGGTAAATTGATAATAAGTTACAATGGGAATTTTATGAAACTGCAGTAAAAAACAGCAAACATTCGAATAGTTTTCGATATGTTTTTATAAGATTTGAAATGTTCTTTTTAGTTAACATACAATAAAAGATTGTTTCATCTCAAATATACAAAAAAATGTGGTTTTTATAGTTACTTTTAAAAATAAGGTTTTTAGGTGTTTTAGATACAGATTGTCGCGGTCATGTTTTTCATTGCATTTCAAACACTCCCTCGCAATGACGGGGTATACTTTCCACCGTCATTACGAGGAGCATTTGCGACGAAGTAATCTGTAACTATAAAACTAAAAGCAAACTTTAACTAAACAGTAGCAGATTGCCGCAGTAGTGTTTTCATTGCATTTCAAACGCTCCCTCGCAATGACGGGCTATACATTCCAACCGTCATTACGAGGAGCATTTGCGACGAAGTAATCTGTAACTTTAAAACTAAAAGTAAACTTTAACTACACAGTAACAGATTGCCGCAGTCGTGTTCTCATTGCATTTCAAACACTCCCTCGCAATAACGGGGTATAATTTCCAACCGTCATTACGAGGAGCATTTGCGACGAAGTAATCTGTAACTATAAAACTAAAAGCAAACTTTAACTAGACTGTAGCAGATTGCCGCAGT